>Ga0123355_10022020_pt1 | contig 10212 bp, 5 predicted proteins | sample TergutEmb28metaG_3_FD_89872 | JGI IMG/M metagenome (GOLD analysis project Ga0123355, IMG submission 89872) | Embiratermes neotenicus P1 segment gut microbial communities from Petit-Saut dam, French Guiana - Emb289 P1 | ecosystem: Host-associated > Arthropoda: Insects > Digestive system > Gut ... | reverse complement strand
GAATCGATAGTGTCGTTGGAAAGAGGGGTCTGTTCATGTGCCGAATTGCAAGTCTTTTCTTGTTACAGAGGCTGAAAGGAAGCATGTCAGGCGACGCGCGCGATTTCAACAACATGGAGACGCGAGCTATCATCAAGGTTTTTTTTTTTCTGGAAGGCAAGGCGCCGAAGAAAATTCACGTCATTCTAACAGAAACATTAGGGTAACATGCACCATCGTATGCCACCGTCAAAAACTGGGTGGCCCAGGTTAAACGTGGTGATTTTTCCACCCGTGATGCGCCTCGTCCAGGGCGACCCAAAACAGTGACCACCCCGGAGATTATTGATCAAATTCGAGAGGTCTTGGAGACCGCCCGATTTCGGCTAAATCAACAGCTGAGCAACTGGGCATCTCACGTGAGCCGGTTGGGTCCATCATTCATGAAGAATTGGACATGCGAAAGCTCTCCGCGAAGTGGGTCCCGGAATGCCTGAACGCGGATCAAAAACTTCAACGGCGTCAGTCTGAACAACATCTGGAATTTTTTCGGCGCGATCCAAATGATTTCCTGTCGCAATTAGTGACCATGGACGAAACCTGATCATATCACTTTGACCCGGAGACAAAGCAACAATCAATGGAGTGGCGGCATAGCGGTTCACCCCGCCCCCCGAAAAATTCGGAGTGCAAAAATCCGCTGGAAAATTTCTCACCTCGATTTTTTTGGATCAAGACGGCATCCTCCTCATTGATTATCTTCCAAAGGGCCAAACTATCAACGAGGAGTATTACTCATCTCTACTGGTGCAATTGAAGGACGTTTTGAAGGAAAAGCACCGCGGGAAGGTCACCAAGGGGGTCTTGTTCTTGCACGACAATGCCCCGGCTCACTGGGCACTTGCAACAGAGAAGAAACTGGCCTACCTGGGCTTCCAGTGTCTTAATAATCCACCCTCTTCTCCGGATCTGGCCCCGTCGGGCTACCACCTGTTCCCTGGACTGAAAAAACAATTCATAGGTCACCATTTTTCGTCCGACACGGAGGTCAATGCTGCCGCGGAGACCTGGTTGGACGGACAACCTTCTGATTTTTTTTTTTTTGAATGGCTTGCAAAAGTTAGAGCAACAGGCTAAGAAGTGTATTGAGTTTCGTGGGGAGGATGTTGAATAAATCCCGAGTTTGTTCATAGTAGCTTGTTTCCTTCCTGGTCGGGCTAAGGACTTATGAGCACCTCTTCATAAAAAAAAAAATTAATCATATCTGAACAGATGACAGGATCCTTGTTACAATCACTAAATTTCCAGTACTATAGCACAACAGTTCAGCCCCACTAATACTTTTACCAAAGCTCAACTAGGACATGATACATAGTCACTTGCATTCACCTTCCATCCTCACACCTTCATTATTTCCTTCAACTCTCTCTGAATGTTATATTTCCATCACCCTCTGTGTCTTCCAAATTGCTGTTTTTCAAGAATTTTCCAGTTATTCTGCATACCTGTCCCAGCTGCCAAGAGTTCACTGTCTTAACATGCCTTAATATACATGCTGCATCAAATGTACGTGGTATGTCATAACATTACAATTCTTCCTTCTTCCAAACATGTGCATTTAAAGTGTGAATATGCCTTCAGAATGAGGGGACTGAAGTTACAACAAGCAATATTCAGCATAGTGTTAAATCTTAGCATTCATTAACATGTAAGTGTCTACACCAAATGATCATTTCATAACACTTAGGCATTTTAATCTTACAGTACATGAAAGTGCAGGTGTCTGCCATGTTTTGCTCTTCAGTTCACACAAGAATGAAATATAAGCCATGGATAACACATCAAATAAAAACATTTTAATAATGAAGGTAAAATTTCATTACAGTGTACACCCAGGGAATTTCATTTTTTAATATTTTCAAAGGCAAACATTTATTGCATAATCAGCCATAAAGTACATTATTTTTATTCACCAAACAGAGGTAAAAAAAAGGTAAAGTGCACCCTAGAACAGGTCACGAAGGACCAGAGGGAGAGAAGAGGTATAGCTCTACTCTATCTTTAACCTCAACACTATATTGGGGTACGTGGTCAATGCGATGCCCCAGCTACTTTACCCCAGGGGAGAGAGACCCAGTAACCACTCTATAGGAGGCTGGGTGGGTCCCCACCAGGTTCTGATCCTTGGACCATCCAGCCCATAGCAAGTCGCTCTACCCTCTACACTATTGCGGCCCACTCACCAAACAAACTAACACAAAAACTGTGACTAAACCCTTTTACATTAACAACTAAACTGTACTTTAAAAAATTCAAACTTAAAAATATCAACACAAAATAAAAAATTAAAATGCAAAGTAACTGTTTTTAGACATTAGGGCATGCTTGGGCACAACCAGAACATCCTGCAATCATGTCTATGTGTGATGCTGTTATTGACTGGAGGAGCACAGTGCCTCCATTTCATGGCACTACACAGACAATTAAAGTGCAGGCTGCTATCTCCTCTGAAATACTGATACTACCAATCGACAAGGAGTAAGGTGCACCTCAAATTTTATACTTGGACATTCTTATATTAACAGTATATTTTTAGCATGTAACTAACTCTGGGGCAGAAACATTCTTGAAATGAGAGTAGTTCCTCAGCTAGGCAAGAAATTCCCATTTTATAGAGCCAGAAGGTTCATTATAGCACTCACATGAGCCAATCACTTGCCACTGCCCCAAGACAGATCAATCCATTCCATGCCCTCCCACCTGATTTCTTTAAGAACCATTTCAACATTATTTTCCGAACTAGGCCATGTTCTTACAAATGGTCTCTTTCCCTCAAGTTTCCCCACCAAGACACAGCACACACCTCTGCTCTCCCCCATACATGCCACATGCCCTACCCATCTCATTCTTAATCCAATAAAAGTCTACCTGTCTATCCTTGCTGACTTGGATTTTAAGTTATTATTCTCTTACTTTCATATAAAAAATATCTTATTCCTGAGGACCGGACAGATGTCAAGGGAACTGCAAAAATCAAAGCATGACAACAAGGCATGCTTCTTACCATTCATGACCCTGCTGTTGTGCAATAAATACTCATTCCACCGACAGCAGTGTTGTGTTTATCTGTTAACTACAATGAGCGTGTGGTTGTTAGGAAAATCTTGCATTTCCACAGACGAAGTATAAATTTCTTCTCAGCGAATTACAGAAATGTCTTCAGGTTCAAACTGCCAAGTCACTTGCTGTTAACATAAATGAATAGGACATCATGTATGTATAGTGTGCTACAACATAAAACTCAACTTAATTCCAGTTATATATTAGATTAAGTCTCAAAGCAATTTCATAGCCACAGTGAAAGGAAGTTAAGCATAAGCTGAATCCCCATTCTTGCCACACGTCAAACCAAACATACATTCTGCAAACTAAGGCAGCATGAAACAATGATCAGCAGAACTCGAAGAAACAACAATGAATTGAATACAATAAAATTAGAATCTGATGTTTAATGGACCGTGCATCACTGTGGTAACTGAAGAATAAAAAACAAACTAGATGCCACTTATTATTTTATTGTACTTCTTATAGGCTCAACATGTTTCGGGCATTACTATGCCCATCATCAGGAGCTTGCAACTATGATGTTGATTACCACATTGGTCGTTTCATTCTTGGTTTGCTGTAGGTTGGAGGTTAGGTGCGGTTAGGCTGGAGTAGTGTCCATGCTGCAGTATAAAGCACGACTTTAGTCATGCTTTAGCCTGCACCCGACACAGCTGACTGAAAGACATTAAGTAAACAGATGCTATATTCCTGTAATGTTAATGATATAATATGGGAAGAAATTAGAATATTTTAATATCCGTAGTTAATGTAGCGCTTAGAAAATATGGTTTCTTGATCATGAAGATGGGATCGATAGGTTCGGCCGAAACGTCCATAACGAATTACCATTATATGGTGCATAATTTCCCAGTGCAGCGTAGTTCAAAACCCCGTACATATTATTTGCGCGCCGTACACATGTGCATGGTTATTCCTGGTACACGGCCTTGATTTCCGAGTGAGCGGATTTGAATTCCTCTTCAGGCAACGTGCTCGTCAGTATGTGGTATTACAGGTCACGCCCAAACTGTCATTTGATTAGCTTGCGTATTTTAAATCGTTGCACAACTGTTATGTTCCAAGAATAAACAGAATGGGCTGAGCTGTTTTAGCGGTATACCCTTATAACTCATACAGCAGTGGTGATGACGGCAGGGGTAGTAAGTCACAGGCGTTACTTGGGGCGCAATATTTTTTCTACCGAAGAATAATTTTCTTTTGGCTACTGGGTTGAAAAGCGGCAAAGAGAAAATGTTGTGAGAGTGGGGGAAAGGGGTGTATGTATATTAACCCTTTGACGCCTAACGACGACTATAGTGTTCGCACCGCACCGCTAACCTCTAAACGTTGCATTTTATATATTTATTCAACAAACATATGTACTGAATATTTTAAACATGGTATATACTCTCCTTTTTTTTTTTTCCTCTTCAAAATGCAGTTTGTTTCATAAATCTAACATATTTGGTTCCTATATTATTCACATCTTATATACAGAGTGTGCTAAAATTTAAAAAATAATTCCTGCGCCAAAAGGTTAACCATTTGACGCCTAACGACCACTATAGTGGTCGTACCGCACCGCTAAACTCTAAAAGTTGCATTTTATATATTTATTCAACAAATATATGTACTGAATATTTTAAAGACGGTGTATACTCTCCGTTTTTTTCTCTTCAAAATGCAGTTTGTTTCATAATTCTAACTTATTTGGTTCCTGCTTTATTCACATTTTATATACAGATGTGCTAAAATTTAAAAAATAATTCCGGCGCCAAAATGTTAAGGACTGGTTCAAACCAATCTTCCCCTCTTTCTAACTTGACCCCTTCGTAAATTGAAGTTTCTAATACTCATGTTCGATTTTTTCCCCATGTTACTGGCCAAGTTACGCCTATGGCGGTAGTAGTAGCAACAATAACAATAAATTCACTATGCTGTTTAGTGTTGCAAATGTGTCGGGATGCAGCACGCCAAATGTACGTACAAACGAAACAATGACGCGTAATCGTGCAATCACTGAAAACATAATAAATTTACATAACCTGAGAGTGCATTAGTTACTTTAGTTATGCTGCAAGCAATGTGCACGCGCCAAATTGCCATATGTGGCCTGCCCGGCTGTACAGCATTTTTCCACATTATCTTATAAACGACACACTTTTCGAAAAATAAAGAAAAAAAGTTACTGAATATAAAATGTTTTGATTGTCTCTACAACTCGTCTTATAAAAAATTTATACTGGTCATCATGTACAGTGCTCATTATTCTTGTCAGATTTTAACTTGTATCTTTTCGATAGATTTTCGAAAAAATACTGAAATATCAACTTTCATGAAAATGTGTCCAGTGGGAGCCGAGATTCCATGCGGACATACATGACGAAGTCAATAGCAGCTTTCCGCAATTTTGCGAATGTACCTAATAATGGTAGCAGAACAATATGGCATCACGTCATACAGTTCATAATGATCGACAATCACAAGGTCGAGTGAGGCTATAAGCAGCAAGTGTCACGTGTCCCGCGGGGCATTCACGTGAATAGGATCGGACAAAACGTGTGCGCTACCTTAAAGCAGCCACGAATTAACTGAAAATGGAGATCGAATACTTCGCTGCGTAATAACCCAGAAGAATGCAGTTCTCATCTACTTCGCGGCGGAAGCCTGAAATCACACCCATTACGTAAAATTCATCAGGTATATTTCAGAATGTCACTCCGTTACCATATTTGTAAGTTTGACACGTTTCACACAGAACATGTACGCACATCATCTACCTACATACCGAACATCAACAAGTCTGGCTCTAATTCTTCAAGCAAAGATGGTAATCGAGTCGAAAGCTAAAATATGGATTTCGCACAGTTGCCTTGTTTCACATTCGCCGTCAAATGGCGCAAGGTTTCCAGCGTGTCACCGCAGCCTGATATTAGTCACCATTTGCATCGTTCATTACAGTTCACAACTTAACTCTCTAGAATCCAGAAAATGGGGCTTCGTATCACCTAGTCTTTTTTCTGTGAAACTGAAGGTAAAAAATAAAAAGGTATAGTCGTTCCTGAGATTTAATACAGGGGTGCTGATAAGCCCTTAGCCCGACCAGGAAGGAAACAAGCTAACGTTTCTGTCAGAATGGCTTGAATTTCCTCCGGCGCCTTGTCTTGCAGGGGGAAAAAAACTTGATGACATCTCGCGTCTCGATGTTGTTGAAATTGCGCGCGTCCCTTACATGCTTCCGAGCTTGTTTCCTTCCTAGTCGGACTAAGGACTTAACAGCACCCCGGCAAGCACCATGCCGTGATGGCATTTGGCGAAGCGGAGTTATAGCTACATGCATTAATCTCGGTACTTGACGGGAGTGGAAGCCTCACGTTCCGGCCGCTTTATCCGCGGCACACAAGCAATGGGAGATTAGGTGGGCCCAACCAATGGTGTGGGTGCTGTGGAGAAGAGAAAATTCTTTGCCCCTGCCTGGAATCAAACCACGATTTGTCAGTCGTCCAGTTCGTGGCCCAGCAACCCTATGCTACCCCTGCTCCCGTGAAACTATGACACCAGGGTCTCTGGACCGCCTATATCATAATTACATCATAATACGCCGAGTTATGCCGTTATGTAGCTTGCGGTCAAGGCGATGTTGCAGTGTAGAACTCATAATTCCAGACCTGCGAAGTGGGGCCGCGGAGCAAAGAGGGGGAAACGAAGTCGCGGTACCTGTTTCAATGTATAGCCAAATGAAACAAAATAATACACAGACCATCGTTCACAACGCAAATTTTATATTTAATCGTCATGTAGTATAACATGTTTCGACCTTTATAGCGGCTATCATCAGGCACTACAGTTTAAAAACACCTTGAAGAAAAATACTAGTGTACAAACAATGCACTGTCATTATAACAGTCGAAAGAAAATTTCTGTACGGATAGCAGTACTCACTCACGCATCCGTTGTCGCCAGGAAGAAATCGCAACCCCCCACTACCCTCCCCAGTCAATCGGTACATTGCACGTCAAGTTATCTGTTCCGGACTGTACTTGGCATACGAGCCAGGCATCCCAACCAAATGCGCATGCGTGGAGACAAACACGTAACGTCAAGGACCGAACAGCGAACAGGCAACACGTGTGTTACGATCACGTGGAGCTCCATTTGCCTTAGAGTACGGTGCATGTACTTTCACCTGCATACTTCAGAAGGTACAGGAAATTTCACGAAAATATGCGCGTCGACATATAAACATATGTGCAGAATCCTACATGGTGCATCACTCAGTTTTCTTGGATAAGCGAAATTTATAAAATCACGTCATCCCCATTTAACTGTTGTAAAACACACACAAGTTAGCATAGTTGCCAATTATGTCATATGGCATTGCGTACCGGTTTGCGGTTCATATCCCTCAGTAAAATGTCGTACATATTTTATTACGCAAATGACGGTGGTATGAAGAATACCTCAAACAATGGGAATGAACATTCGATGCAGCCACAAATATAGTAAATACAATCACTATTTTAACGGCGGTGACTATTACGATTACTGTCTTTTAGCAAGTAACGCTGTACAGTTTGGTAGACGTGAACCAACGTTTGGAAAGGCGAGGTTCCTCCAATTTCAGATACAGAAGAATATCTTTTATGCCAAAGGTGAATGCAGCACGTTCATTCAAAACTTTTCTTCCTATATGCCAAACCAGATGGTGTCACATCGCAAAAGACAATAATCTTCATTAGGAAGACAAGACCTTGTGCTATTTTTAGATCCAGTAGTAAATAAAGAATATGCTTCCAGTACGTGAAACGACAAACACACATACCTGCCAACTATTTCTGCACTGACTCAACTATATTCACCGCATATAACAAACGTGTTTAGCACTAGCGTATCTGTCCCATTCACACAGATTGCACGGACATACCGAACTGTTACGACACAACCACGAACAACCAATCGCACTTCACCGTCTCCAAAACATCTGACAGAGCTCCCACGCATCCATGGATCAGAGTTGTTTTTTTCCACACCGAAATAGGGTGCCCTCTACTGGAAAACATATTAACTAAATAAGAATAATGCACTGCTGTCAAGTATCTGTGCGACTCTACGAGGTATCGACCTGTTCGTGCCGATATACTGGTGTCATGTTGACTGCCACAAATTGGTTTAACCATACCTACATGCAACGTTTGTGTCACTCGCGATTTTCAGTGACTGAATTAAGAAGTGAAAATTTCAGCATTCGTTTTTGTGAAAAAATTTTGGCGTATGGAATGTGACAACAGTATCTTACCAAATGTAACAAGAAGTGTGTATATATGCGAACTTGATCATGTTGTATTCTTTCTTTTGGGTGATTCCCTGGCATCTGAATTTTGTATGCCGACGTTTGGGAACTGTCCCATCTTCGTAAATGGTGTAAGCCGGACTGCTTGCACCACCTATGAAGTTGGAACAGTGTTCCCAAGCGTCAGCACATAAAATTCAGATGCCAAGGAATCACCCACAAGAAAGTATACAATTCAGAACATGGCCAGAGTTTGAGAATAACGTTTACTTGACCATATTGCCTGGACATGTTAATAGTCAGGATTAATGCTATAGGTGAGAGGGTGCAACCACCTGGTAATTTGGCTCTTCAGGAAGAAATACTTTTGTTGGATTGTTATATGATGGCCAAATCCAGAAAGTATGTGATTTTACTGTCCAAAGGCCTCCATGATTGAAGGGAATCACGTTGACTCAAGATCTTTGTGATTGGCATAAATGCAACATGCTCCTGTTTGTACTCTGGCATTCACATTATAACTAAGGAATTTCATGGAACTGAGTCACTATACTTGAATAGTATTAGATGCTGACCGTTGTGTCCACAAGGCTGCCTGGCTAATTGCAGCCTCAATTGCCCCACTGCATCACTTACCTTTGGCAGGATTGTGGGCTACTTCAGACCTTTAGTAGGCACAGCTCATAAGTTTCCTGTCTGAGGGGTTCACCAGATCAGTTAACATAGAGTCAAACATGGATCAGAGTTGAAACTCTGGGTGTGTTCAGATGTGATCAGCCAAAAATGGAACCTGGTGAATTGGCCAGTTATTAATATATATCATGGATTGCCCAGATATCAATAAAAAATAAATACTTTCCAGCCAAAACTAAGCCATCCCTCACCTCAAACTTAATGATGTTTTATCTAAATAGCATTCAGAGGTAACAAACAAAAATGGAGCAGCATTAATTAAACAAAGTAACACAATCCTATTTAATTCAAATTACAAACATACTTGTACTGAATGGTCATATGGTACAGGAATATTGCTTAGATACAATTAAGCACAAACTAGAACTGTGTTGCTTCAATTAAGCACTCACAAAATTAGTGAATAATAAGAAAAAACTGTATTATGTGGATGAAAAGTTGTGTTACACTGTGCGGGAAAGTGGAAGAATGGATTCTGGTCATTTCTTTGCAAGTAAATAATGGAGTATAATGTGAAGAACTGGAAAATATTGTGGGTCATGTAGTTATTTTGAATCAAAATTAAAAGGATTGAAACTGCAGCACAAAGTGGGAGATTTGTGTGAATGATTATGGGTGATTTTGGACCAATGAACAGAGGCATGGTGAGCAGGTATGAAAAAAGTTGGTGGAAGTTTAGATGCAATATTTACTTTATTTTTTATATCATGTTAAAAGATCGCACCCCTGTAATTGTGATTGTAAGACTCAGGAGGCTTTAGTAGGCTCGAAGACGATGGATCTAAGGGAAAAATATTATGACAGCAGGAGTCGGATGGGATTCAGAACTGTGTTTTGATTAACAGTGTTTAACCCTTAATTTTCCTACAAGATAGTTACTTCATTATTTTGCATGGTAAATACAATTACTGCCGCAACTTAAAGTGTGGGTGGATGAATCTGCTTCTGGGCACATGAACAGTAAGAAGTGGCACAGAAGTTTGAAAAATGTTTAATTATTTGGTGATTCAGTTAGTATTCTAGGCTGGATGAAACCTGGTGCAATGGCTGAAGAAGTATGGAGTGGAATTGACAAGGACTTAATAGGAATGGACAAACAGGATGTGGTTGTGTTAAGTGCTGGTTCAAACGATATCTATAAG
>Ga0123355_10022018_pt1 | contig 10212 bp, 7 predicted proteins | sample TergutEmb28metaG_3_FD_89872 | JGI IMG/M metagenome (GOLD analysis project Ga0123355, IMG submission 89872) | Embiratermes neotenicus P1 segment gut microbial communities from Petit-Saut dam, French Guiana - Emb289 P1 | ecosystem: Host-associated > Arthropoda: Insects > Digestive system > Gut ... | reverse complement strand
GCAACGTGAGTACGGGCGCCTTTTGGAAATCAGAGACAATTATCCGAAATATGTTTTGCGGACAGATGAATTTGCGGGCGGCAATTATCAAGGCATCAAAACCATGCATGTTGCAGATTTCCTACTGAGTTCGGAGTATTAGAATTGCAAGATATAGAATTCTCACTTTTATTAAAGCCCGCCACTGATGACATGGATGGGGTTCGATGGTGGATGATGGCGGTGTTAGAACCGGGAAAGCGGACTGGTGAAGACGGAACGCAGTGACTAGGGTAGATAGACACACAACTCAAAACAGGCAAAGGCACGGCTATGTTCAGCCGTGCCTTTTACTTTGGATGGAAATCAGCTCCGCATGAAGATACTGCTTACGTCACCCATTGATATTCGCCGTTTTCGTCTACGTGATAGGAGTCCGCGAAAGAGACCTTCCAGGTTGACTTTGGGATGCTCGTGATGTCAACTTTATTTTTGATCAAATGTTGCCAGAATCCGCTGCGGGAGATATCGCCTTGTAGGATCACACCAACGGGGATTCCGTCACGCAGGATGGCTTTTTGATAGCGATTGCGATCCTCACGAGACTCTTCTGTGTCTCCGGTTTCAGGGATGAGGCGACCGATAGACAGAGAAGGAACACCGAAGAAATGGACAGTGTTTTTCGGTATAAACGTATCAGGATGCGCTGTTCCGATTCCAAGCATATTCATAGCGGCGATTTCGCCCTGCTGGACAGCAGAAGGCCAGCTTTCAGAGAGACCTGTGATATCTCCAGCGGCATAGACGTTCTGGACAGTAGTTGCCATGTATTCGTTTACCGTGATGCCGCGTGCGGTTTCAATGCCACTGTCTTCCAAAAGGTCAAATGCCGGACGGACACCTGCGGCAACAATTAAGAGATCACAGGGCAGAGTGTCGTCATTGTCCAAGACAAGGGCATTTATCGCCCCAGAAGCGTTACGCTGGACAGAGCTGAGCTTTGTATCGAGGCGGAAGACACAGCCGGCTTCTGTAAATTTTGCCTGATAGACGCTGGCGGCACGGACATCTAAGTTTGTGGAAAGAACAGACTCAGCCAGATCGACGATTGTCGGGGTTTTACCCATTTCTAAGAGCCCATAGGCGGCGTCTAGTCCGACGAGACCTGCACCTATGATGACGATATTGTTTGCCTGTTTGGCTTTTTCGCTGATGGCTCGGGCATCTGACAAATCCCGCAGACCGTAGATGTTTGTTGTGCCGGCTAGCCCTTCAATCGGCGGGAAGAAGCTCTTCGTCCCCGTGGCAATGAGCAAGCGGTCATAGGACTGACTTTCGCCGTCAAATGTGACACTTTGATTTGCAGTATCTATTTTGGTCACAGTTACACTCGGACGAAATTCTATGCGGTTTTGCTCGAAAAATCCGTCTGGGACGAAAGAGAGGGCTTCCGTCTGCCGCTCGCCGCTGATGAATTGATGTAACATACAGCGAGAATAGACCACCTCGTCGGCAGAGAGGATGAGGATTTCGGCTTGCTCACACTTCTCACGCAGGGTTTTTGCCGCTGTGATCCCGGCGGCACCTGAGCCGATGATTACATACTTCATTCACTCCACCTCCTTGACATGGATTGCTTTTCTTGGGCAGTTTTTTACACAATTCGGCTCGCCTTCGTCGGCAGCGCAGAAGTCACATTTTACGACATAGGTGTTTGTTGCCCGATCCGGCTTCAAGACACCGAAGGGGCAGTTCATGACACACATGAAACACTGCGCACATTTTTCGGGGTCGTATAAAACATGACCGGTATCCGGGTCTTTTGCCAAGGCACCGCTCATACAAGCGTTTGCGCAGGATGGCTTTGCACAATGCCGACAAAAGAGCGGTTTATACTGCTTCTCACCGTCCAGCAATATGGTATTGCGGGATTCAAATTGCGGGTCGGAGAGGGAAAAGGTGACGCCCTCCGGTGCGTGCGCTCTCATACAGGCCACACTGCAATTTTTACAGCCTTTGCATTTGTCAGCATCGATGATAATTCGTCTCATACCGAAAGCCTCCTTATGCCAGACCGAGAGCTTTGCGTTTTTGCAGGATGATGTCTTCCAACAAAGCGGCAGACTCTACAGCATCGCCGTTAATGAGGACATGGCCGCCTGTGAGAGACTTCATATCTTCACAGAGCACTTGTACAGCAATGGGGCTTCCTGTGACAAAGGGTGGGAGTCCCAAATGTAGGGGAAGTCCTAAAGCGAGACCGAAAGCGCCGTCTGCCAAGGCCTGTTCCTCTAGCCACTGGGGCGCAGAGAGGACAAGGGGCAGCTGTGGAAGATCAACGCCCAGTGCCGCAGCAATTTCAGTGGCGACAATTTCAAGGCGTCCGATTGCGAGACAGGGGCCAAAGTTTAGCACAGGCGGGATACCGAGTTGCTGACAGATGGCTTTTAACTTCGGACCTGCAAGCTCTGCCGCTTCCGGTGACATGAGACCACAGTTTTCCAAACCACCGGAAGAGCAGCCTGCAGAGAGCACGAGAATATCTTTGGCGATCAGCTCTTTGGTCATCTCAACGGTGAGTACATCATGCCCACCGGCAGTTAGATTGGAGCAACCCACCACAGCGGCGAGACCTTTGATTTCCCCGGCGGCGATCAGATCAATGAGCGGTTGCCAAGTATCACCCAGAAACGCTTTTAAGGAGACTTCAGACAGACCTGTGAGTGTGGTGTCGTTCCCGTGGTCAGGAAGAAGATTCAGCGGTACATTGCCGCGGCGTGCCGCATGAGCTGCTACCACTTCATCCAGGATGCGCTCTGTGGCGGCGATGCGTAGGTCGAAGGAAAAGTCGATCAGCTCGGCATTTGCCTTTTTGGCTACGGAATCAAGACAAAGTTGCTTGATTTTGAGACTGTCACAGATCGGTTCAATGCCGGGCAGCGTACAGTTGAAGTCTGTTAGAACAACATCGATGGCACCCGTAGCGAGGATGACTTCACTGGTAAAGTTGTTGCCGCCGTGACCATCAAAAATCTCTGTGTAATGTGCACCACGGAGCTGAAGATCTTGACCGACACAGGTACAGCCTACCAACTTAAAGCCTTTTGCGCCGACAGCTTTGGCTTTTTGGATCACATCATCATCCGCCAGGCGATCTTGCAGGGCTGTAATCATGGAGTGTTGGTGTCCTGTTATCATGATATTGATGTAGTCTGGGTCAATAACCCGAAGACCAACAGGGGCGAGACCAATCTCAGGCTCACCAAGCATGACATCGTTTAGTAGATTTGTCAGCATGAGACCGTACAGTCCGGTTGAGATGCCCAGGCGTAGGCAGTGCAGCAACATATCAACGGGGTCTGAGTTTAGGTTGGTTGAACTTTTTACAGTGCCGGAGAAGACTTCAGATTTTGCCCCGCCCGGCAAAATGCCGAGTTCTTCCCAGCGCTTGAAGCGCGGTGCATAGGCTAGTTTCTTGGTCAGTTCCATTTTTTCGAAGTCCGGCTTGTACAAATCAGCCAGAACCGCATCGGCAACATTGACTGCCTTCTCATAAGTATCCTTGCCACTGACATCGAGGAGGTCGCAGAGCCGCTCCAGTGCGCTCAATCCTTTGAGTACACCTTTTGTAAGAGCAATGTTTTTCAGGTTACGTGCTGTGTTTTCGACGATGTGGATGTAACATCCGGAGCCTGCTGCAACGGCGCGTAAGAAATTGCGTGTGACCATGACATCGGCGCTGGCACCACAGATGCCACGGGGGGAATCCGGCGTAATCCGGCAGGGGCCATTGGCGCATAGGCGACAGCAGACGCCTTCGAGTCCGAATTCACATTTGACTTCTTGTGAATCCACACGGTGAAAGGAAGTTTCCATTGGTAAATCCGCAATAAATTGCTCTAAGGGCTTGTCGGCGCTCCGACAGGTTGTACAGCTAAAACGTTGGGTCATGTTAAACTCTCCTTTTTGCAAAATTTTGATATTCCGATAAAAACGGCTAACCCGTTTACTTAGGAACGAAAGGGGGCATTTGTAAAACTTCACACATAGTTTTGGCTTGCATTTCGGCTACCAACAGGGCTTGCAGCCGATCAAACTCTAGGTGAACATTACAGGGTTTATTAGGCTGATGGAGTGGACAATGTTTATGGTTGGACAGACATTCAAATATGAGTAGGTTTTCGTCTACGGCGGTGACAATGTCGTAGAGTGTAATTACATCTAAAGATTTGGCGAGATGGTATCCGCCCTCTCTGCCACGCCGTGCTTGTAATAGCCCGGCGTACTCTAGCTTTTTCAAGATTTTATAGGCGTAGGGAATCGGGATCCGCTCTATCTCACAGATGGTTGCGACTGTCTTTTTTTTACCATCGGCAAGTGCGCGGATAATGCGCACACCGTAGTCGCATTCTTTTGTCAATAACATAAGATCGCCTCTTTTCTATTGCATTATACTATACTGGATGAATTTTATCAAGATAAAATTGTGAAAAAATTAGCGAAAGATATAAACAAGATAATTGTTCTCATTATTGGTTATGCTAAACCTATAGTCAAAGCACCTGGAAAAGCGGGTACGAGAGGAGGGGCTGCGTCTGGAAACAAGGGTCAACCACAATGTATGTGTTGCCAGCATTTGGCTGACAAATGCAGACGATCTTGTCGAGCATGACCAAACGTAGGCTACTTGGATTTTGTATTGTATGCACAATGAACATTGGGAAACAATGGAAATTTACAGGCTTGACCCGCCACTGATGACATGGACAGGGTTTGATGGATGGATGATGGCTATGATGCGTTTGGGGGATCGGATTGGGGCGAGTGGGCGGAAGTGAGTACATAGGAACGGCAAACTGTGCATATCTGTGGACATTTTATAAATAGTAAAGGCGGCTATATCAATAGATACAGCCGCCTGTTGGCGTCTTCCAGCGCTTTAAGTTGTTGATCCGATTAGCTTGTAATTAGTTAAACTATAATAAGAAAAAACCATTCCGGATAATTGCAACTATTGAAAACAAAGGGGTTCAGAGTATTTATCAGGAGATGATTGGTTAATTTTCAACGTCTATTAGCTCATACCCATGCACTCGTGCGTTTGTTGCCGCCTGTATCTTCAATTACTCCGTGCACAACAGCAGATGTTATTACGAACAAGCAAAATACAAGTGCCGACGTCCGTACGTGCACTTCGCTTGGTCTAGTCTGTATAATGGCCTATAAATCGGCTCAGCAGAGCGGCGCATTCTGCACGGGTGGCCGCGTTTAGGGGCATACATTTTCCGTCAGATCCGATGATGAACCTGTTCGTCACAGCCCATGCCATGGCCTCTTCCGCCCAGTTGCTGACCAGGTGATAGTCAGAGAAGATGGATTCTAAGGCAAAGCTTGGCGCAGTATCGTCATAGCCCTTAAATGCGGCATAGCGGTATAAAAGCACGGCAATCTGTTCACGAGAGACGGCAGTTTCGGGTGCAAAACCACCGTTGCCAAGGCCTTGTACAATTCCGTTTTGTGTTGCCCAAACCACGGCTTCACTATACCATTGTCCGTTTGCCACATCGGTGAACACTTGGCGGAACGCGACTTCCGGCTCACCCTCCATACGGTAGAGGATGGTGACAAACATTGCACGGGTCAAAGTGGCGTTGGGCGCAAAAGTAGTAGCCGATGTGCCTTGCATGAGGCCGCGTTCATAGACAAAGGCGATGCTACCGTCCGCCTCGGCCCAGTGACCGGCAATGTCGAAGAAGGGGAGGGCCGGGACAGGCGGCACGGGCGGCGTAGGCGGGGGTATCGGTGGTGTAGGAGTGGGTGTCGGGGTGGGCGTGGACGGCGGTGTAGATCCTGTGCCTGCCGTTACGGTAAAGCTCACGTCAAAGGAAACAGCGGTAATATTGCTTCCGCCGGACACCGTAACGGTGGCTGTGTAGGCACCCACAGCAAGACCTGTATTCGGTACTACGGTGAAGCTGTCACTGCCGCTCACAGCAATGCTTCCAATGGACGATGCGCTCAATGTAAAACTGTCGGAATTTGTGCCGCTGAGTGCTACGGTTAGGCCGCCTGTGGGCTGGTTGCCGGTGTTGCTGACGGTGATCGTATGTGCTGACGGTGCTGTTGTATAGCCAACCGTCAACGTCCCGAAGTCTTGTGTGGTGTTGGGAGAGAGTGCGATGCCATAGGTAGCCGCCGTTACGGTGAAACTCACATCAAAAGAAGCGGTGATACCATTGCCGCCTGATACCGTGACGGTAGCTGTATAAGTGCCGGGCGCAAGGCCGGTATTCGGGGTGACGGTGAGGGTGTTATCAGCTCCCACTGCCAGGTCAGAGAAGGAGCTTGGTGTCAAAGTGAAATCCGTGGGGTTTGTTCCGCTAAGTGCAAGTGTCAATGCCCCGGTCTCTTGATTTCCGGTATTGGTGACAGTAACTGCGAGGGGCGTGATAGGGGTATAGTTCTCCGCTGTCCCGGAAAATGTATACGTTCCGGTCTGATCCAGCGTAATGCCAAAGGCGGGTGCAGAAGTTCCGGTGATGCCGCCGCTCCCGGTATTGTTGATGATGCCGGTTGCGGTATTGGTGAAAGTGCCATCGGTGACAATAGAGCCTGCGTTATTTATGGTGCCGCTGTTGTTGATCGTTCCATTATTTGTTAAGGTGGTGTCTGCACCTATATTCAAAGTTGCGCCGACTGGAATATCCAGTGTCGATCCGCTTGGGACTGTCCAATCTGTTGCGGTAGTGGGACTGCCGTAGACCGTGCCGGTAGTGCCATTAAACAAGATGCCGCTGGAGGGCGGCTGTAAGGGTATGTCCACGCTGGAGGCATAGACAATCGGACTGCCGGACATGGTGAGTACGCCCGGGGGTGTACTGCCGCCGATGCCCACGCCGCCGCCTGTGTTGTTGGCGTTTAAGACGCCATCTCCGCTTAGGTTCAAAGTCGCGTCTGACGGTACGGCAATCGCCGGTGCGCCAGAGTTGGAGGTGAGGGAGTTTGTCCCCGTTTCAGTCAAATTAAGAACTGCGCCGGACGCCAACGTCAGCGGAGCGTTGCCGCTTCCGGGGTCTGAGATCGTGACATTGTCAAAGGTGACGTTCGTTGGGGTAGGTCCCTGCACCACGATTCGCGTTCCGGCGGGGGCTGTACCTGTGAGCGAGACGCTTGCGCCGGCGTCTATGGTCAAGACAGTGCCGTCAAAACGCCAGCCCGCCCCCCATGCGCCGGGGGTAAGGGTAGATAGATCAACAGGAGAGACAGTCGTTTCCGTCTGCTGTACCGTTACCGCGGCTACGGCCGAGGTGACAGGGTTTGCGCCCCCGGTGTTGGGGTCGCTGGCGATCACGTAGTAATAATATATCGTCCCTAAACCCGTTGTATCTGTTAGGGCGGGGGTGGTGAAAGCGGAAGCTGTCCCTGTACCATCGGTAATGGGGATACCGCTGGATACTGTGCCGTCCGGGGTGCTGTACCATTGATAAGTTACACTGCCTGAAGTCAGTGACCCGAGGGCTGTTACGGATAAGTTACCGCTCTGACCTGATATGACAGAGGTGTTTGCCGGATCGGTCACGATTGCGATGGAAGGTTGGAGTAGAAGAAAGACGGAGGAATCATATGCGGCATCGTATGTATCGGGAGAGCCGCCGAGGTTGTTGTTACCAAGCTGTCCCGCATAGTTACTGCCGGCAAGCCAAAGACTGCCGTCTTGCTTGACAGCCGCCGTGTGGTTCCAGGCGGCTGAAACACTGATCCAGTTTGTAGCTGTTCCGATTTGAGCCGGCGTTTGATTCGTGGCGGTTGTGCCATTTCCCAGCCAGCCCTCATTATTCTGTCCCCAGCCCCAAAGCGTACCGTCTGTGCGGATGGCCATCGTGTGATACCGTCCGGCTGACACGCTTTGCCAGTTTGTGCCTGTGCTGATTTCCTGGGGTGTATTTGGGTCGCCTGTCACGCCGAGACCGAGCTGATATTCTCCATTGCCGCCCCAGCCCCAGAGTGTTCCGTCTGTCTTGATTGCTACGGTGTTCCAACAACCCGCCGACACACTGGCCCAGTTATGGTCTCCCGTACTGACACCGACAACTTGTACAGGTGCAGTTTGGTTAGACGTATTTCCATTTCCAAGCTGACCGGAACTGTTCCAGCCCCAAGCCCAGAGGCTGCCGTCGGACTGGATTCCAACCGTGAAGCTGCCGTATGCCGCCCCACCGTCATAATATCCTCCTGCTGATGCGTCCAGCCATGTGTTTCCCGGAAGCGCCGGAACTTGCATGGGCACATTATATTGACCCATGCCGGTGTTTTGCCCAATCGCACCCTGTGCGTTTTCACCCCAAGCCCAGAGCGTGCCATCTTGCTTGATGGCCACAGTATGGCGCGCACCGGCGGACACACTACGCCACGGACCTGGTTCGCTGATGATGGCAGGCGCCCCGCTGTCGATGGTTGTATTATTGCCCAGTTGCCCCTGTCCGGCAGCACCCCAAGTCCAGAGGTCGCCGTTTGCATCAATGGCAGCGGAGTGTAAGCCGCCCGCTGACACATAGACCCAGTTCGAGGCGGTTCCGATCTGGGTTGGGACGGCCAGGTTGTGATTAGACGTATTGCCATCGCCAAGGCGACCGTATTGGCCCGCGCCCCAAGCCCAGAGCGTGCCGTCATGCCGAATCATCAGTGTATGACTGCCACCCGCTGAAACCATTTGCACAGAATTGGATGACAGCGTAATTGCCGATGCTGCGCTATAGGGTATCAGCATTAGAATCATACAGACCGTTACGATCAAACTGAGTGGTCGCTTTATTCGCGTTTTCATCATATTCCGCCCCCTTCTATACGTCTGCCAAAGGAATCGGTGCATATAATCATCCCATTTTGTGCTATTATTATACGGCAGTGATTGGTTGAATTGTATATCGTTGCATGAACAAAAAGGAAACAAATTGTGAATTTTGTGCTACCTCGTTCTGGCAGCGTAGACAACTAGGCGGAACCTCGCAACTGTGCCAGTGGATTGGATTGTCTACGTGTGCGTGCAAATAGGGTGACGCAGTTTGCTTGAGTCGATTTCGAGCGCTACCCTATCATCAACATCCCGTTTGATGGATTTTTGGTGGCTATGCTAAGTTTGGGCGACAGAATTGAGCACAATGGCAAAAGAAGTTAAGTAAGCAAAAGCACGGCTATTGTCAGCCGTGCTTCTGTCTGTTTACCTCGAAGTGGCAAATTGCCTGGGCGTACATATGATAGCAATGAGAAAACCAAAAAGGAGCACAAACGCATGATGCCTCACACCCCTTGGCCTGTCCGGCAATCGTCTGTCTATTCGACCTCCGGCTTGATGGATCACGGCTCACAGCCCTTTGTGATTGATATTCATAAGGCCACAACACACAATCATACATACCGCACCGCCCTCTGGACGGGTCGGCATTTACAACTAACCGTAATGAGCATTCCCGCTGGCGGGGATATTGGACTGGAAATGCATCCCAATGTAGATCAATTTTTGCGCATTGAGGACGGTCACGGCTTCGTGCAGATGGGCAATAGCCGGGACTCCCTAGCGATACGCCAGCCGGTGTTTCCCGATTCTGCGATCTTCATACCTGCCGGAACATGGCATAACCTGACCAACACTGGTCAAACGCCGCTCAAGCTCTATAGCATCTATGCGCCGCCGAACCACCGTCATGGCGTGATGCAGGAGACAAAACAGATTGCGGAGATGGAAGAGCACTGATCTACTTTTTGTCCGCCCGTCCCTCGTTCTGTGCAACTCGATATCGGACAATGTTCCGAATCAGATCATAAGGTATCGGCTTATTGTAGGGGAATTGGATCGCACCTTTTGATGTTTTATACATAGATAATTCATCTTGAAACGCCTCTATGCCAGCCGGAGTTGGATAAAACCCCACATGCTTTTTGCAGGCAGAGAAATATACGAGCGGGCCGCGCAAGGCATATGCCGACATCCCATAGCCGATTTTTTCACTGGCTTCCGGCGCACAGTCCACTATGATTGCTCGAATCTGATTAAGAATCTCCTGTACCTCGGGAGATTCTTTTGCGATATACGCATCGACCGCAGGATGTGTTTGCATATTTCTGTTCCTCCGTTCTTCACGCTAGAGTTCTTGTCCCAGCTTTTGCGCGTGCAGGAGCGCATCGTGTCCATCAATGTCACCTACATGCTCAACCCCGGTTGCAATAATCGTCCCG
>Ga0123355_10022016_pt1 | contig 10213 bp, 9 predicted proteins | sample TergutEmb28metaG_3_FD_89872 | JGI IMG/M metagenome (GOLD analysis project Ga0123355, IMG submission 89872) | Embiratermes neotenicus P1 segment gut microbial communities from Petit-Saut dam, French Guiana - Emb289 P1 | ecosystem: Host-associated > Arthropoda: Insects > Digestive system > Gut ... | reverse complement strand
GCCGCGCTCAACAATCTCACCGGCATACGTGACCGCGACGGAATCGCAGAAGTCGGCAACAACGCCAAGGTCGTGCGTAATCATCACGACGGAGGTGTTAAGCTCGTCCTTGAGCGACCGCATCATGTCAAGCACCTGCGCTTGTATTGTGACGTCGAGCGCCGTCGTCGGCTCATCGGCGAGCAACAGAACCGGGTTGCACGCAAGCGCCATCGCGATAACGACGCGCTGCTTCATCCCGCCGGAGAACTGGTGCGGATACTCATTGTACCGCTCCATCTGTATGCCGACCATCTCTAGCATGTCACAGGCCCGGCGTTCAGCCTCCACGCGAGAAACTTTGTTATGGAGCTTGATTGCCTCCGAAATTTGATAGCCGACCGTTTCAATCGGGTTGAGCGCCGTCATCGGGTCCTGGAAAATCATCGCGATCTTATTGCCCCGGATTTTGCGCATCTCCCTTTCAGAAACCTTCAGGATATCTTCGCCGTTGAAGCGAATCTCCCCGGAGACAAGTTTTGCCTGCGGGTTCGGCAACACCCGGAGTATGCTTTTTGCGACAGTCGTTTTTCCGGCGCCGGTCTCTCCGACAAGTCCGAGTGTTTTTCCCCTTTCTAAAGTCAGTGTAATGCCATTGGCAGCGTAAATCACGGCGTCGTCCGTGTGGTACTCAACAGTGAGATTTTCTATTTCAAGCAAATTTTCGTTCATTTATTACTACCTCTAGCCGCAAATACATCCTGCGCCTCATTAATTTTTGAGGCGTGGGTCCAATGCATCCCGCAACCCGTCTCCAAGCAAATTGAAAGACAGGACGGTAAGCATTATCATAATGCCGGGGTACATCGCAAGCATGGGATACTGCCGCATAACCCCGCGCGCATCGGTTATCATCGCGCCCCATTCGGGAACCGGGGGCTGAACGCCGAGCCCAATAAAGCTAAGCGCCGCGCCCGCGAGGATAGTCGTGCCCATTCCCATCGTGATCTCAACTATTATAGGGGCCATGGCGTTTGGCACGATATGCTTGAGGATAATGCGGCCGTTCTTGGCGTTTATGGCCTTTGCCGCCTCGACAAATTCCTTGTCCCGCACAGTCAGAACAGCCGCGCGCATAATTCGCGCGTAAATAGGCATCATGCTGATCCCCAAGGCAATTACAGCATTTCTAAGGCTCGGCCCCAAAATCGCGGCAAGGGTAACAGCGAGCAGGAACATCGGAATCGACTGATATATGTCGAGAAACCGCATACTCAGATTATCCACCCATTTTCCATAGTACCCCGCGACCGCGCCCAGTGTAACGCCGACCGTGGCAGCAATGCCAACCGCAATCACGCCCATGCTCAGCGATTGACGCGCGCCGTACAGCAACCGACTTAAGACGTCACGTCCAAGCCTGTCCGTACCAAGCAAAAACTCGCGGCTTGACCCTTCGAAAATATTCATTGGGTGAAGCGTCGAATAGTGATACGGCGAAAGCACAGGCGCAAGCAGCGCCGTCAAGAAAAGCAGTATAAGTACTCCGAGCGAAATAACTGAGAGTTTATTTTTTCTCAGCCGGTGCCACACTTCAACAATAGGTAATTTCTTGCGTTTCTTACTCAAAACGTAACCCTTCCTTTCAACTCTCCCACACTCTTAGGCTTTGCCTCTTCTGGCGTACTGGGAACGAATACGCGGATCCACCAAAGCAAATACGATGTCTACCAACAAAATGACGACCGCAAATAGAGTCGACAGGATAAGGACACTGCTTTGTATGACAGGGTAATCGCGGTTATTCAGCGCTGTAATCGTGTAATGTCCCAGACCTGGTATTGAGAAAATGACCTCTGATATGAGAACGCCGCCGAGCAACGAGCCAAACATTCCGCCTATGGCCATTATGACCGGGATCAACGCGTTTTTTAACGCATGGCGATACCGCACCTTGCCTTCGCCAAGCCCTTTTGCCCTCGCCGTCGTTATGTAATCCTGGCGTATTACTTCAAGCATATTAGACCGCGTCTGCCGTGCGATAACAGAGGTCAGCCCAAGCGCCAGCGCAACGACCGGGAGAATCCACCCCGTCCATTCACTGATACCGGCAATCGGCAAGAGTCGCATTCTGACGGCAAACTGCTGTATAAGCAGCAGCGCAAACCAAAAGCTCGGCATTGAAAGGCAGAACAAAGCGGCAAACATCGCGGCGTTGTCTTTCCAAGTATTTCGGTTCATAGCCGCAAAAATGCCAATGGGAATGCCAATTAACACCGATAGCAACATAGATACGGAGGCAAGCAGCAATGTAAAGGGAAAGCGCGTCATCATTTCATCCATTACAGACCGCCCCGTGGTGAACGACCTTCCGAAGTCGCCCGATAAAACCCCTCTCATGTACCGGATGTACCGCACCGGGAGCGGGTCGTCAAGCCCAAGCTGCTCACGCACTTCCTCAAGCCTTTCCGGCGTCGCTTCAATGCCAAGCATAAGCCTGGCCGGGTCACCGGGGGTTACTTCGATTAGAATCTGCACAACTATTGTGATACCTATTATTATAGGTATCATCAACAGCAGTCGTTTAATTATGTATCTTAACATTTCTCCACCTACCCATTATGCACTCAACGCCGGTTTTCCTCAAGCGCGCCAGTCTTCCTCAAGACATTTGCCGCAAGAGTCGCATTTTCTGTTAACGTCGTACTTGCATTGAACCGGGCCGTTGTACCGCATCGCCTTGGTTCCTCCGTCGGGAGTGTCGTATATACCGCCGAACATCCCCTCCATCAGCGCCGCTTGGAAAAAGAGCGGCTTATCGACCCTTTTGAAGTTAAGCGGGCAATGATATACCCCCGCCGGTACACGGACAATCGTCGGCTTTGTAATGGTAAACACCTCAGCGTCCACTCCGACCTTGCCCAGCGTGAACTCTACTTCCGCGTCAAAATCAAAGACATTCGGAAATGAGCCACCCAAAAAGACGAGATATTCATCGTGATCATGAAAATGCGGCATCCTGTCAAGGAAAAAGGGTTTTACAAAAATTTGGAAACCCACATTGAATTCAGAACCCGGTATCTGCGATGCTCCTCTAAAATACGCCTGCGGTTTGATCACATAGCCGGGATCATCCCCGTCCGCGACGATTTCGTTGTTTTCCTGGGGAAACGTAAAAACTAGTTTCTCGTACATTTCTTCAATCCTCTCAATAAATAAATTTTAGACGCGCCGTGTGTCCCTATTTGCCGACATCCCTCCTTATGTCCAGTCCTCTTCCATGCAATTTCGGCAGCAATCACATTTCCTGCCGGTTTCCAGCTTGCACTCCAGAGGTCCGTTGTACCACAGTTCTTTCTGTGTTCCGTCATCCGCGTCGTAGATATGACTGAACATATCCTGCATGAGCATGGCTTGGAAAAAAACGGGCTTTTCAACCCTTTTGAAATTTAGCGGACAGTGATAAACGCCCGCCGGGATGCGCACGATTGTTGGCTCAGTGATGTTGTATACCTCGGCATCAACCCCGGCTTTGCCCATAGTCAGCTCAATGTCGGCATCGAAATCGAACAGATTTGGGAACGCCCCTCCCAAAAACACAAGATACTCATCAACCTCATGCACATGCGGGATTCGATCAAGGAAGAACGGCTTGACGAATACCTGAAACCCTGTATTGAACTTAGCGCCGGGGATCTGCGTGGCACCCCTGAAATATGCCTGAGGGGACAATATGAAACCACTGTCATCCCCAACGAGCAGTATATTAGAGTAGTCGTTATACTCAGGAGGAATCTCGAATACCAACTTGCCGAATTTGCTGCCCATTATACACGTGTCCTCCCCTCGCAGCTGAAACGATTGTCCTCGCATCGGATGAATCCGAATTAAGCATTTGCTTAACAACGAGCGATATCAACCCATTAGATACACTTTATCAAAAATATTACATTAATTCGACCTAACATGTCAATGCTCTAAGCATAATTTGCAAATTTTTAGTGAAATCGCCGAAAATCTTCGTCACACATAACAATTTAACCGGAAATTAAGGCGGCATTTTTGTCCTATTTGTCAATTTATATGTCATTGTAGATAAAAATCGAAAATGCTATTGAAATTGAAATGTGCGTGTGAGAAAATTTCATCTGATAGGCAAATATGTTAAGTGGGCGCTTAATGCGAATATGTACACTTTAAGAATGTGCTGGGAATTGAGTCGGGTAATTATGACAAAGAGGGATTACATAATTGAAAAATGCTGTGAATGCTTCGTGAAAAACGGCATTGAGAACACAACAACGCGTGACTTTTGCGCAGCGGCGGAAGTCAATGCGAATACTTTGTACTATTATTTTGACTCTAAGAACGATATCCTGCGAGAGTGCATCAAGTACGGTTACAGGCAGTTTGAAGATGCTTTTTTCGAGGCGTTGAAAGAGTCTGCCCAGTCTTCGTTCGATATTTTTCCGCAGCTGGCTAAAATCGGGCTCGACTATGCCCCTCAGATGCGGTTCCTTCACCAGGCTGTATCCAGCCCGGCCTATGAGGAGTACAGAGAGGATCAGTTTCGGAGGGTAAATGCTTTTTACGACAGGCTTGGCGAAGAACTTGCGGCACGTTTTGAGTGCCCGTATGAGCTTATAAAGGGTTTCATCAACGAGATTATGACCCTTATTTCATACTTTACCCTTTGGGGAAGCCGGGACATGGCCGCGATACAGTTCAATCGGATTTTCAACGACTTTAAAGATGCTGTCACAAACTACAAAAAAATCAGCGGCATGGGTGAATAGAAAGCACGATCCCCCACCGATGCTGTCAAAATAACAACATTATAGGAGGAAGAAAACATGGCTGAGATGCCCAAACTCGAAAATCTAAAAAGAGAAGGAACTGTTTTTGAGCTGAAACCCTGGCAGTCAATCCACGACACCATTAAGAAACCCATGGTTACAGGCCTGGGTCCGGCAGAGATCAAGGAATCCGCGCTGGCTATCGGATTCGCGCACATCACAGAGCCGGACGTACTGGGAAGTCCCACGCATGTCCACCCGTTCGATCAATGGATTTACCTTATCGGCGCGGAAAACTTCTCAGAGTTTGACGCCGATGTCGAGTTCACATTGGGCGACGAGATCATCAAAATCAACTACCCCTGCTACATCTTCATCCCCAAAGGCGTGAAGCACTGTCCGCTGGACGTCAAGCGCGTCGGGAAACCGTTCATCTTCGTTGACGCCAGCATTACCCAAGAGGCGTCCGTCCGCCCGGAAACAACGGCTAGCACCAAGCGCCCCACGTATCAGGCGCTTAACAACGAAACGCCAGAGTAATACCTTGATGGAATAGTCAGGAGGAACCGAATTTGGTTCCTCCTGTTTTTATAGTCATTTGCTTTTTCCGCACTTCTTATTGTACAGGAAGATAGCCGCCGCGAACGCAAGGCATACAAAGGCGGTAAACTGATACCGAAACCGCGTGGAGTCTCCGCCGATTGCATAGGTCAGATTCGTCATGATAATCGGCGACAGAAACCCACCGCCGCCCGGCGCGATGCACAGAACCAGCATCGTGGCCGCCGATGAGTTCGTCGTGTCTGTGACGTTCGAGACGTTGAAAATACAGCGCGGCATAAACATATTGAGCGCGATGCCAAGGACAAACATCGCCGCCATCATCATCACAATCGACGTCGAAAACAGGTTAAAGACCGAAAATCCCACGAAAAGAAGCGTGTACGAAATCGGGAAGATACTGTCGCCCAACGCTTGCGACACTTTGGAAAACAAAAGCCCCACGGCGGCGCCGCCAATCATCGTGAGCGCGCCCGCGATTCCGACCGTCGAGGCGTCCCCGATATTCCCGGCGGCGAGGTGGGTCGAAAAATTCATAATCCCGACGTTCAGCATCACCGCGAATATGAATATCATGGCCGCATAGTAAAACACACTGCGCGGCAGTTTCGACCGCCCGGCGGCGTCGCCGGGTTTTACTCTTTTGTCCTTCGGTATGAGAATAATGCCGACGGCGAAGGCCGGTACGGCAAGCAGCGTCATCAGATGCCCGCCGTACCACACGATCGTTATTAGAAGCCCGCCGATTACGCTCATAATAATGCCGCCGATGTTGAGAAACGCGGAGGTCATGCCCGCCATAACCTGACGCATTTTTTCGTCGAAATTGTCGAACATTATGCCTTGTACGTTCGGGAGACTCAGGCCAAGCCCTGCCCCGACCAGAACGTTTAAAAGCCCGAGGTGCCAGAACTCGGTGTTAAAGAAAAACGCCGCAATGCCTGTGGACGCGATAAGCGCAACGCCCAGCATGGTTATGAATTTTTTAGAAGCCAGCCCGAATCTGATAAGCATAGCGGCGGAGACCCCAGCGGCGACGATAATAAAGTTCGGCAACGCCATAATGGTCTGGATAGACTGCAGCGACCGCCCGGGAAAAACTTCGGTCGCGATAAGATCGACTGCGGGCATTATCGCTGCCAGCGGCATCTGGACCATGGAGATCAGCAATATCGCCCACATAAGGGCTTTGCTGTTTACCTGTTTTATCGCGCCATTGTCCATCATGTTGCTCTCCTGTCTTTGTGTCACGTATTTTATATTGCAGACGGCATTGGGAATGTAAAAATCTCTTCGTTTGAATATATCCACTTTGCCATATCTGCACAATTTGGGGATGCATCTTATTTTCGCAGATGCATCCCCTAACGCGCGGTTCTTGAATTCTACTTGTAGGACCCATACTTTAATACAGTATCAAACATTGCGTGCAGATTTTCTTTCGGGCATCTGTCAATCGGAATCGAGCAGTCCATCATAAATCCGCCGCCCGGCGCACAGGTGTCAAGAAGCTTCTTGGTCTCATCGGCTATTTTTTCCGGCTTGCTGTACATGAGTGTCGCCGTGGGTAAGTTTGCGTTTATACAGGCAACCCTTCCGACAGTTTCCTTGGCCCTTTTCATATCTACTTTTTCAAACATGTAGACAACTTTGCCCGGGGGAACGTCGCAAAGCTGCTCAAGTCTGGTGTTGTAATTACCCTCAGTGAAGACGTACGGGGTTATTCCGTTATCGATACATGCCATTATGAGTGCTTTCAGCCCCGGCCAGTAGAACTTTTCGTAATCAGCCGGACTCATAAATTCATCGACGCCCATATGTAACGGAATAAGGAAAAACTCGCGCTTGAGCGCTATAGCGGCTCCGAGCGCGTTTCTCAGCATGAGCCCTTGCATGACGTTCACTGCCTCGAGCAGTTCTTCCGGACGCTCTTTGACGTCCATAATGGTGTTTATCATGCCGCGGAAGGTGTCCGCCAGCATATCAAACGGGCATGTCGTGCCGACCTGCGGTCCAAGAACGAACCCTTCCTCTTCGATAATATTTGAAATTTCCCCTCCGCCCATCAACCACTGAAGGGAGTATTTTCCTGCTTGCGCCAGCGCGTCAAAAGCCTGTATTACCTCAGGGTCGGCGAAAGGCACGGTCGCTGCGAACAAACCGAATTCTATCGGGTTTTGCATATTGATCTTGCTAAGTCCCGCAAGGTTTTTGTTCCTTCGCGGAAGCCATTTTGTCAGGATGAAATGCGTCGGATCGAAGCAAAATTCAGAATATTCATCCGCCGACAAGTATTCACCGTCCAATATTTGGAAGCTTTCGTTCAATCCGATACCATCCGCGTACCCGGGGAATTTGATAAAATGCGATCCCAGCGCGCTGGCCGCAAGAGCGGGGTACACTGCCGGCGGCCATACGAGGTCCGGTTGATATTCCTCCATATAGGCCTTGATTCCCAGAATGGAGTTTCTGACGTCCGTCAGTGTGGCGTAACTGGGAATGCCATAGGCTGAGCCGTAAAAGAAACCCAGTTTCGGGGCGATCGGAACGCGATCGTACTCAGTGAGCGCGACCGCGGCGTCCACCCGCTTTCTCCGTTCGTTGAATAGTTCCTGCTTTGTCATAAAATATCCCTCGCTTTCATTATTTATTCACTTGGCGGTCAGCCAAGCGTATTTCACAAACATTTGATCTGCTTATTTACCATTATACGTCATGCACTGGGTATGTCAATAATATTGTAAAAATTAACTAAAATTTCATGAGGATTCACGGAACTTATGCCGAAATATGTACACGGGCACTTCTTTGTCTCTTTATGGCTGACACTACCCCCAAAACACAAACGGCAGCAAATACAGCGAACGCAATCCTGATGCCTGCCGAAAGCTGCTCCGGGGTCGCTTGCGGCAACGGCACGGATCCCGCATAGCGGCTTAAAACCAAAGTGGCCAGAGCCATGCTTATGCTCTGGCCACACAAGCGCATACTGGCCAAAGAAGAAGAGGCCATGCCGTAAAACCTTTTTTCTACCGACCCCATAAGCGCATTGCTGTTCGGCGTAGCAAACAGCCCAAACCCGGCGCCGAGCAGTGCAAGGTTCATTGCAGTCAAATACACCGGCGTTTCCAGCCCGATGAACACAAAAAGCAAAAGGCTGATTGTGCAAATAATCAAGCCGGACAGAGAAACCAAAGACGCGCTCACCCGGTCGGACAACCTGCCCGCAATAGGCGATAGGACAACCATCAATGTCGGCTGAATCAGAAGCAAAAGACCGGCGATTTGAGGATCAAACCGCAGCGCTGACTGCAAGTAAAGCGATATTAGGAACAGCGGGGCGAAATTGGCGATATAGCTGAGCAAAGCGACTAAGCTAGAGTATGCAAACATCCGGTTTCCCCTAAGCAGGTGCAATGGCAGGATCGGATGGCGTGCGCGCGTTTCGTGGCGTACAAAGATCAGCAGCAGCAGCAAACCACCCAGAGCTATCAGCCCAAAGAGCCAATGCTCATCCAAAGTGGATAACCCGTATAGAAATGCAGCCAGCCCAAGTACGCAGAAAGCGGAGCCGCGCCAGTCGAAAGGTTCCCCCGGCGCCCCGACCCATTCGCCTTTGAGCTTAGACAGTACCAAGACAAAAACGGCTAAACTCAACGCCCCGCTGAATATGAAAATTGATGTCCATCCAAAATTATGCGTCATAAAGCCTCCCACCGCCGGACCCAGTGACAGCCCCAGATACGTAAATGAGGAGTTGATGCCCAGCACCTTTCCCCTTTCCTCGGGAGGGAAAACAGAGGTCAGTATGGCGACAGACGTGGTGAAAATCATAGCAGCACCTACGCCTTGTATGCCTCTGAACAATATCAGCCATTCTATCGACCAGGCAAATGCGCACAGAAACGAAAAGACAGCAAACACCAATAAACCGGGCGCGAAAAGTTTTTTCCGGCCGACGATATCCGCAACGCGTCCAAAAGGCAGCAGAAAAGCGGCTGAAACAAGCAAAAATGAGTTCTGAGACCAACTCACCGCCGAAGCCGAGGCGCTAAAAGTTTCGGATATCTGCGGCACAGCTAAGTTTAGGGCGTTGGCGAAAAAAGGGGTTATAAAGGAAGCGGCGCATGACGCGATTAGTGCATATGCTTTCACCTTCATCTATACAATCCTCAAATCTCTTTCATCTCACCGCGATGGGTTAAACCTAAAATACGGTCCCGGTATCCCTGTGAAATCGGATCATTCAACAGCCGTTTTACAACAGAAGAATCATCGCCGAAATGCATGGGCACCGCGTGCCGTACATCCACATTTCGCATAAGATAGTCAATTCCCCAAGCGTACTGATCTTCCAAACGTGGATCGACCGGCACAAAGGCAAGGTCAACCGGTTTGCCGGTCAGTAAATCGACCTGCGATTTGTAACTGGCCGCCATTGCTTCGTTATAATCGTCGGGCTCTCCTTCCCAATGCCACCAGTTGAGGTCGCCGGCGTGAAATATGCGTAAATTATCAACGTCCACGACAAAAGCAACGCCCTCATCGTTGGAATCCAATGTTGTTACGGTCAGATCAGGCAGCGTCAATGTGCTGCTCGGGCCAACCGATAGAGCATCATCAGCGCGGATATCGTCTGAAAGAATGAGTCTCAGTTTTGGAATGTTTATGTTCCACTTAAATATAATGCGGTTAAAATGGTCGCCGTGCTTGTGAGAGGCAAATACGATCACATCCAGATCATGCAGCGCAGCAGTGTCAATGACACCGCTCTCAAGCCCCGCGCCTTTTGGAGTGTCACGCCAGTAATCAAAAATGAGAAAATGCTTTTCAGTTTGCACGGCAAAGCCGCTATGATAAAGATACCAAACTTTCGT
>Ga0123355_10022015_pt1 | contig 10213 bp, 5 predicted proteins | sample TergutEmb28metaG_3_FD_89872 | JGI IMG/M metagenome (GOLD analysis project Ga0123355, IMG submission 89872) | Embiratermes neotenicus P1 segment gut microbial communities from Petit-Saut dam, French Guiana - Emb289 P1 | ecosystem: Host-associated > Arthropoda: Insects > Digestive system > Gut ... | reverse complement strand
TATTTGGTTTTTAGCTTCCTGAATATTATTAGCTAGTAACGCCAAATCGTCTGCAAATCCCAAACAATTTAAGTTTATCGACTCTTTCTTAGTTCCAATTCTAATGTGTATATATATATATATATACACATATATATATATATATACGTATATTCCCAAAAGCCTAAATCTAACTAAAACTGCTGTTATTGCACAGTACAACTCATCCATGTTTCAAGAGGTAAGGTCTGCAGGTATGAAAGTCATAGTTTCACTGCAGGCCTACATCAAATTAAGGTTCGATGTGATTATACGCAACAATGGCCTTATTTTTCTCATCAAACTTCCGGCAATGATGCCACAATTTGTATGGATGACGGAAACTGAGTTCAGGGTGAAAGCTGTCGTAACCGGTTAGAGTTCATCACTTTGGTGTTCGGCCAGATGGCAACCACGGTATCGTACTCGGTGTAGTGTCTAGGCTACGACCTGGAAGACCAAGGAATCGTAGTTCGATTCCCGAGAGAGGTAAGGGATTTCTCATGTTGAAACGCGCCAGACCGGTTCTGTGATCCGCCCAACCCCTCACTCAAAAGGTTTCCGGGGCTAAAGCGACCGAGGCGTAAAGCTGACTAACATCCGGTGCCGAGTACCTACACTCCCAATATGCCGTCACAGCACGCACAGGGTCAGCTATCCTTCTATTCGCTTGGGTGGAGTGAGAAAAAGCGTTGTTTTCCACGGCCGATTCTAAGCGATAGAGGAAGTACGGCTGAGGGAATGAGCACGTCCCTGATACCGGAACTGCGTAGTGACGCCTATCACTGCTACTCATTTGTACAGTTAGCATATACGTATTTCTAAAAGCGCGACGCATATTTAGTAACGTATAATTTGAATAATAATAATAATAATAATAATAATAATGTCATTGCAACGCAAAACGTCGCAAATTTACAACAGATAAAAATTAAGAATCCGAATCATTTCCTTGAACTCAAGGTACATACACAATACGGAACTCAAACATGACATTAGTTCGTTAATAAATGTGTAATACTGCATTTAATTTCGAGAGACCAGGTGCGAATCCTGCAGAGTGCACGAACTGCTTGCATGCGTGTGAAATGTAGTGGAAAGCAGGACTCTGAGTCTCGCTGTTGAAGATTCATTAGTAGAAGTAAAATTATTGACGTAATTAACACGGAAATTGTAGAGATAAGTGCTTCTACATTGTTAAAATGGCAACGCGTTAACAAATGACAACCCATCATTATCTAATTGCACTGTCTTGGAATAGAAGCCTCATCATAAACAGGAAACTCTCACGTTGCAGACGGTTGCAAGAGAGTCATGTTACCGCATCCTCCTTCCGATCTTTTCCAACTGATCGTTTTTACTACCATTCTATAAAGAAAACCTCTCGACAGGCCTAATAGACTTTTTGTTTCCCTTAATTCCTGTTACAATCCTCACCTCGTAATAGATCTAAATTCGTCATTACATAAATATTACTATCTTCAGGGATGTTGCACGGTGTAGTTTGGTGGATAGGAACCAAACTGCACGGCGTCACAACCTGGATACAGCGATCTTCATTTTCACTACCGTAAGGAGCTCGGAACATATCTTTATTACTTTATCTTCATCAGTTCTTCGTCTGAGTGCATCGTAATGTTCCTTTATGCTGGCGATAACATCCGTTACGAGATTGAGCAATCGTCTCGTGTGTTCACTTAAAACAGCCAACTGACACTTCACACCGATTCACCTGCTTCATACACTGACGCATTACATGTTGTATTTTAAGATGTCTTGTTTGTATTGTTGTTAGTTGTCTTGTGTGTATTGTTGTAGATGTCTTGTGTGTATTGTTGTCATCTTATGTGTATTTGTTGTACTATGCGTGTATTGCTGTTTTTACTTTAGATGCCGGACTGCTGGCTATAAGTCAGTATTCGGAAGGTCCTGCGACCGGCCACCTCGACAAAGGTTTTTCTTGGTTTTCCTGTGTCTATAAGTAAATTCTGAGATGGATCCCAAGATTCCAAGTTGTCACTACATGCTTCTCCCGACTTAAATTTATTAGTAACCAATTTCATATTTTGTATACATGTACAATAACCACTGCCACCGGGTGAAAACCCAATTGCAGTTAATAAATATTATTATTATTATTATTATTATTAGTAGTAGTAGTAGTAGTAATAGTAGTAGTAGTATTATGGCGGGAGTGAAGGACAATATTGGGCGCCAAATTCAAACTCCTGTACAGTGAAATAGCTCTATCTCGGAAACCGTTCGGAATAGGACACATGTACGTATGCACTTTTTGCTTAGAATGACCGATACTATGACCTCCCAGAATATTGACATTTCCTCCTGGGACACTCTGTATATGCAACTTGTAGGTTAATTTACACCTTAGGTCCAATTAATTGTCTTCGTGAAGTTCGTGCCTATCCATAATTTGTTTCATTTCACAATCATAAAATGGGGTTTATACGAACAGGAAAGCGTTAACGAGGTAACGTCATGTTTCTATTTTTCGTACGTTACCTGAAAGAAATAAATGTCCGACTTTGTATTACAAATATTTTAGGGGCGTTTGCACAGTCGCGAAAAGCGCCCATTACCTTCGCCATGTCTGTCCTCATGTATCGTCAGTGACCCTGCTGGATGGGTTTATGTGAAATTTAATATTTGTGACCTTTAGGAAAATCTGTTGCGAAACTCAAGATTTGGTTAAACTCGGACAAAAATATAGGGCACTTTACCTAAAGGCCTAAGGATATTTTATGATTGCAGGCGACATAAATTCACCATAAAACACTTATTGTGCAACACTCATTTATTTTTTACTGTAGACAGTGACACGCAAATCAAAAATACACACAGAACGAGTGGTTTCTTTACCATTACAACAACTGTACAGCGAACACGCCACAATGTTACGTTATCCGCTATACGTCATATTCACGCTCCGGACACTATATCCCCGTGGACAAAGCTGCTGGTACTCATTCGGTAGGATAATGGATGGGACCTAGATCCGAATGAACAGAGTCTTCGGAACCATCTACTTCCCCTTACATTTCATAAATTATAAGAATGTATAATAGCAATATACCAGCTCAGAAAAATTCACGCAGGGGAATTCAACAAAAAATAGATACTAAAAATTCGCAGAAATTACAATTGAAACTTATTACTGACGGTACAATCACATGTAGAGAGCGGATCTCCGGCAGTCTCCTACGTTCCACACAGACGTATGAATCAGAAAACAGACGTTATTTCTATTCTGCATTTCTTCCGACACATTTTCCAGTAGGTCCCTGGCAACTGGTGCCACTGCTTCTGTGATCCTACATTTCAGTTCAGGAATGGTTTTTTTCTTTTTTGGCAATAATGTCACCAACACGACATACTTCTACACAGCCCCACCAAAAGCAGTCGCACGGTATGAGGTCTGGTGACTTGGTGGGCCGAAAGCACCAAACGTCAGGTTCTCTTCCACGCACCGGATGAACTGGGGCCGCGTAGATGGTATAGCGAGTTGACTACCGGCTGGTGGGTTCCTTGTTCGTATCACACTAAGGGAAAGAGATTTTTTTGTTCTCCAAAACGTCCCAGACCGGCCCTGGGGCGCACACAGCCTCCTATTTAATGGATACTGAGGTCCCTTCCCGGGGGGAAAGCGGTCGGAGTGTGAAGTTAACTGCTCACCTCTATCTAGTGCCGAGGTTCAGAATGAGTGGGGCCCTACCTCTACTCCCACTACATGCCTTCACGGCGCGGACAGAGACAACGTTTACTCTGATTTGAGCGTATAACATAAAATAAACAGGATTTAGGGCTAACTTCACTGTATGCCCTTAGGTAGCCCTACACAGGCAACTTAACCTTTGCCTTTGTGTGTAAATCTGTAGCTAATGTCTTCCGTTTCTCACTCTTACTCTTTGTGCTGCAGTCGGTGTAGTTACAGGATCGTCACGTGACAGAGCAGCTTTGTCACTGTAACTCTTACTTGTGACGTAACATAACTGTTACGCAGAATTGTGTAACCCATCCAAGAGCATCGCTTTGTGTAGGATATTTATTCTTGTGAAAGTAATTATGCTTTTTGCTCATGTTTTGCAGGTCAACGTATTTAGCGGGGAAGTTCTGCCGACTCATCCAGGAAGCGACGGATCTTCCTGTGTTGAAGACTAGGCCTACCGAGGTACTGTATGTCAGTGACAATTAACGCGCTTGACAATTGAGCGGTTAGAAAGTTGTCGTGATAATACATCCATCCCGAGATCCCGACCTCTGACATATGAAGGCAGCGCTGGCAAAAATTTCACCCATGTACGGAAACCTCACACGTGTGTATCCAGTAGAAATGGGAAACATGTTACAGAACTATCAGAATGGAGGTTTCTCTTCCCGTTTTGTTTCTGTCATTCCACCTTCCTTTCGTTCCATATATATATATATATATATATATAATATGTGTTATTTTGTTTTATTCGCTAGATTTGCGAAAAAGAGCACTTGGTAGACCTAGGCGTAGATGGGAGTGACCAATGAAATAGGACGTATATTCATCTGCGTTAGGATAGTGTCCCGTGACGGGCTCCGTAAGGGAAGTCTAGTCATCATTAAAGGTGGGAGATTTCTTTACTGCCTGAACGATATGTGTCTTCTGGAAAGGAATTTTGCATAATGGAATTGTTACTTCCATTTCTTCGTTCTTACGCCCTTCCTTCCTTTCCCTTTATACCAATTACGAGGGTAAGAACAGAACATGAAATGATTATGTAATTACGATCCCTAAATTTTGTGTAGCGTATTTCTCTATTAAATAAATCCAACCCACCACATAGGCCTAAAAGTAAAATTTGAAGATTTTACGGCAAATAAATACACCAAAACCTTACTGGAAAATCAGTCATGGACATCTAATAACCACGTCGACCCTGATGTTGGAAACTAGCTTTCTGGCTCGACCATGACGCAGCTAAACGCCTGAGACTCAATTCAACAGACAAACATTCAACAAACAACCATAGGCACCAGACCGTGTTTCCACATGTTCTGTAACTCAGACTCGCAAAACGGCAGTCAGAACTACATACCTACAGCTGGGATAATAACGCATGCACTTCCCCTATTTTATTTCACAAATTACTGTTCGATTCCCGATGGTGTCATTGGAATTTTTCATTGACATAATCCTTCCGGCTGCGCTAGGGCACTGGGATTGACTCAGCCTCTAACAGAAATGAGAACCAGGAATATTTCATGGTGGATAAAGGCGGCCGGTGCGTAGGGCTGACAACCTTACCACCTTCATGTGCCGTGTCTTGAAATTTGGGAGCCTCAACCTCCTGGAACCCTCAGGGCCTGTCCAGGCCTGTAATGGGGTTGTTTACCTTTACTGTTTGTCACTTTCTGCCGTTACTCTGGCTACGTCAATACAATACACGAGCCATAGGTAAATGCAAAATTAGTAGTTCTTAAATAAAATAATGACCCTATATAAATATTTATGCACTACATAATGACTAACATTTTACGTGGTATTAAAATCGAAGTGACGTCAAAATCACCGACACCGAACACTGGAAATTAAAATCTGTGCCCAAGAGAATAAGAGGCAAACTGCAGTAGTAGTAGTAGTAGTAGTAGTAGTAGTAGTACATGGACAACATTTATTTGCTAAAGGAAACATATCGAAGACAGACAAACCCGTATTTTTTCTAGTTGCCGTAAAATATCGATAACACGCCGATCCCGGTAGCCGCGCGGTCTAAGGCGTGTGTCTGCGGCCGCTCGCTTGCTAGGATTGCGCGTTTGAATCCCACCGGGGACATGGATTTCTGTCTCTTGTGAGTGTTGTGTGTTTTCTGTGTCGGACTAATCGCTCCTCCAGGGGAGTCCTACCGAGTGTGGTGTGCCTTTGAAGCCTCGATGATGGCGGGGCCCTGGCCTACTAGGGTCTGTTTCGCCATGTAAAAAAAAAAAATAACTATGACCGTACTATTCTGACCCTCCGACGGACGACCAGCTGAAATACTTAACACGTGTGGATGTTTATACATGTAGACCTTAATATATCGAATGGATACCCCTGTTTATGTACTTAATCCTAAGTTTGTGATCATCAAGTCGTGTTGTCAAACATCCGCAGGCTTCGTATATCGGTATTGCACGCCGACACGTTTTCGCGTAGCATCTTCTGCCGACGCCCCTTAAACAATCGAAAGTTCTCGTCTTTCCCTCGACTCAATAAGACGGCGCTGGAGCAACTTTCGAAATCTCACAGACAATATGGAGGATCCCGAGGTCGTCATGTCGTGAGGTTACAAGGATGCCTGCACGAAATCATTAATAAAAGTATTTGTGCTGAAATCGTGCCGGGAACTACAGAACATCCGTACAAGGAATTATTCTTACGGCATGCTGCGTTGTGATGTTTCGCTTCGACCTTTATAATCCACTGCGAAGGGACAAAATCGTCTCGTCCTTGCAAATACTGATTAGCTGGTGACACTGATGACTATTATTTGATGTGTATTGGACCGTGCATCGTTGTGATAACTGAAGAATAAGAACCAACTAGATGCTACTTATTGTTTTATTACACTTATGATGGGCTCAATACGTTTCTGGCTCCATTATTCCCATCATCAGGAGCTCACGACTATAGTGCTGATTACCACATGGGCCGTCCGGTTCTTGGGTTGCTGTTGGTTGGAAGTTAGGTACAGGCAGGCTGAATAAGTGTCCGGGCTGCAGGCTAAAGCCAGCAACCCGGAATTTCAGTTGCTGTTAATGAAATCTTTGTTCAGATGGACACACATTTATCCGACAGATGGGTCTGTGCCTCTGCAATGGCAAGAATTCCACGATTTACTGATTTTATACCATGAAAGACATATGGGTAGAGTAATGAAATTTATGTCATACATATATTGCAGTTTATACTATTCTATAATGTATTTATTAACAACCTACACTTATTTATTTCCAGTTTATTAATGTGTGTGTTTCAATGCTGACTACTGCATCATCACTGTCATGTGTTTTGTTACTCATTGCTTTTCTATGTTGTTGTCACTGTTTCTTACTGTTGCACTCATGTGTCTTCTACCATATATTGCTGTGTAATTTCTCTAACTGTAATTCATTCATATAAGATTCTTCTGTACCTGTGATACTTAGCCTGTTGCAGTTGTATGTATGTTGCAATAGTTAGCATCAAAATATGCCTATCAATAAACGACATAAGTAAGTGTGGGGGGATAAGTACAAAATAGCATGAAATGTTGACATAGTATTTGGCTTAATATGTTCCATTTCCATGCATTAGAGAATATTTAAACTTATATAATAGAAACCAACAAATGCACATGTATGAAATATGTTTTATGAAAGATTATTAATTACCAACATGTATAGATTGCTTTTGTCATCATCATCATCATCATCATCATCATCAGGGTAGCATTACAAGAGTAATAAGACTAGAGTAAACTGCGAAGTGTGTAGGTGAACTAGTCAGTATTTGAGGCATTTATTATAACATTGAGTGGTTCCTGATATTCTTCGTACTCTTGTAAAAGCACCCCGATGATGATAGCAAAAGCGATGAAAACATTTCGGTAATTAATAACGTGATGAAACATAAACCAAATTAGTAGGTGGCTATTCCACCGACGGATCTACCGCTACTTTCATAGCTGGAGTTAATAAAAACGTTTGGCACAGGTTCCGCATTGTCGCGTTATCGGCATTTTAGTACCATGGATCAGAAGAGATGGCAGTAATTTTGTTATCCATCGAATATCATTGAGTTTCTACTCTATGGTCTGTAACCTAGGGCAAAGTGTGGTGTCTTCGTATTGCAAAAACCGGACGTATGTCGTCTGCGTTGCAGGACACGTGGGCGTGGCGTGGAAACTTGTACAAAAGCAATGCACTTCTGGAAATCAGGGTTTAAGTTCGCATTCGGAAGAAACAAACAAACAAAAAAAAAAAAGGTAAGGTTTTTGGAATCCTTAGTCAGTTGAAAAAACTGAGTAAATCTAATGATGTGCTTGCACAAAACAACACTTTTGCAGCAGCACGTAACGAGCTATTATTGCCGCTGAAAATTCGCGTTACAGAAGGTGGCGACATTATGTTTATTCAGTCATGGGTAGTTACGTGTATTAAAATGTATTTGTATAGTGCATGGTGTTTACACACTACGTGGCCCTAGTATTGGATGTTCATGTAATTTCCTGTTAATTGATGTGTAGCAAAGCGTTTTCAAGAAATGCAAAATGGTGGCTGTTCAGTGTAAAGAATAAAATTTAATTTATTCGAATTCCATGCATCCTTAATAGGAGTAAGCGAAGAATGTAGAACATGTTAGGGCCTAATCAAACACTTTATTTAAGTACAAATACGTAGTTTTACGTTAGTCATGAACAGTTTTGTGGTACTTTTTTATGGAAGTACTCACTTTTTAACATACAAGGTTTTTTCGGATTTTTTACTGACGGCAGGTTTTGTACAGACGATTGAGCATAATAGGCTCTTCTAAAACGGTGCCTTAAAAACTCCTGTATACCGTGATTTAAACGACTGATGTTCGAGGGAATGTTATTGAATAACTGTTGCAGGATAGTACATAAACTGTACCATTTGCGAGTTTAGTATTCGGCATGTAAAAATTATGTATTGTGTGTCCCTGAGTGTGTTGGAAATTATTCCCGCCACACAGCAAATGGTAATATGGAAGTTGCGGATATGTTGGCAGATGCAATTATCTTGAACTTACAAAATATTTACCTACAACAGACCCCCCGTTAATGCCCATTATTCTGTTGATAATTGTATTTTCACTTCACTGTGTCTTTTTTAGTTTTCTTTCGGGCATTGGGACAATCTTTCGGGCAGCAAGAATATGTTTACTTCCAATAGAGAGTCATTACAGTATTGGCACTTTTAAAGAAAAGTCTTTTGTAGGGAATTGTGTGTCCAATTCATTACACTTACCTTTGGCAATAATTACATTTTCTCATTGTAGACAGCGAACAAATTCAGAAATATGCAGTGTAGATGAGATATAGATGTCTTTATGGTGTCAGAATCTAACAATGATGTTGCCAGAAGGATATGTGTTGTACAAAGACAAGATGATTTTTCATCAAAGATTTAAATCACCCAAAAAAGTACTTAAAAGTGAGCACTGAAATATTCTGTCTCAGTTAATACCTTGTATCTTGTTTTTATAAACTGCCTATAGTCATTCAGGAAGCATTTAGTGAATGAAATTTTGATTAATTTAAATGAGAACTTAATTAGCATGTGTGATGTCAGAACTATGAGCTACATGACAAAGCAAAGTGTTGGATTTGTTTGCCACCCACTGTTTTAGTCTCGTAGCTGGCATAAAACAGACAGTTATCACAATATTTAAGCAAGCTGTTATGTAGAAACATGGGAGTGCAAATGCAATTTGTCACGGTATTCTTAGGTTCTTCTGGCTGGGGTGTAACAGTATACAAATTGAATGCTGTGTGTACTTGTATAGGGTTCATGTGCAATGTGTGTGTGTCCACAATACAGAATTGCTGCTTCAAGACCAAGGAAATTAAAGTTCTGTTGTGTTGTTTGACATGACATAGTAACTGTTTTAAAAACAGTCAGATGTATGAGGTTTGCTGTAGTAGTGATTGATAAAATAAGTTGTATGTACTGTAGCCATATGTGTACATTTGTTTGTTTGCAGATTGCAAGGGCCAGTCCATTGAGACCTATTGGAGATGTTACTGAAGCTGAGACTCATCAAGCTGCAGATGTTGAAGTTATGGAGGTGTATCAGTGTGAATGAGAACACAAAGGGGTGCTGAAAGAATGAGCTACTGACATGTTTGACAAGGTAACAAGATGGGGGTTATGTCTTTCTTACAATACTACGACCAGGTCTGAGGGGCATGTGCCTTTTTTGCCTTGACAACCATCATCCAACAGTAGGCTGGTAAGGATCAAACAGGGGGAAGTCTGTTTTCTTTGGCAATAATGTCTGAATATTCTTATACAACGACCGCCTCTGTGGTCTAGTGGTCAGAGTTTCTGGCTACAGATACAGAGGTCCCGGGTTCGATCCCCGGCGCTACCAGATTTTCTGAGTCTGGAACGGGGTCCACTCAGCCTCGTGAGGTCAAACTGAGGAGCTACTTGAATAAAAAAGTAG
>Ga0123355_10022014_pt1 | contig 10213 bp, 6 predicted proteins | sample TergutEmb28metaG_3_FD_89872 | JGI IMG/M metagenome (GOLD analysis project Ga0123355, IMG submission 89872) | Embiratermes neotenicus P1 segment gut microbial communities from Petit-Saut dam, French Guiana - Emb289 P1 | ecosystem: Host-associated > Arthropoda: Insects > Digestive system > Gut ... | reverse complement strand
ATCAAAATTTGGGATTTCTTTTTCTCGGAGCGGTTTCTTTAAATATAATCTGCAAGGAAATTGCCAATTGGCATTCAAATCTGCCTTCAATACCGAATTAGTAATAAAAGTTTAACTCGTGGTTCTGCCTCTGCCAGCAGCCTTACAACATTTGATGTTCCTCAGCTAATCTCTTCGTCAAATACATTAAGATTCTATGAGAAGTAATGACCAAAGCTGCGTCTAATTACCAGAGATGTAGTTTTACCAGTAACGTTTAGGGACATCACTCCTGCAACTGAAGTGTTCGGCTGTTCACGAACAGAACACTTGCTTTCCTGACGTTCGAGACATTTGGCTTAGCCTAACATGTACTGTGTCAGTAGTTGTGCTTTGACGTACTACTGGCTCAAAATTCTCAGTCTTCAGTCATTGGAAAGCCAGCGTGTAAGCCTACCCTCTACCATAGATGCAAGCAGCAACGGACTATCACACAGGATCGAAATATCAAATTTGCTCCCAGAAAAATGGTGCGGTTTACGTGCTGTAGATAACTGCGCTGTTCTGGCTTGTTAGGCAGCTAATCCTTGAACCTTGAAGATGGGACCGAAAGGTTGCCCTCATACGTCGGTAAGGAAATACCACTACTCGCTGCGTTAACAGCCCAAAAGAGCGCAGTTGTCAAGCTTTCTCTAGTTGTCTAATATAAAGTTAAATTTGTGGGCCGCGTAGCTCAGTCGGTATAGCGACTGACTACGGACTGGACGGTTCGGGATCGGATCCCGATGGGGACGAGATTTTCCGCCCGTCCAGACCGGCCCTGGGGCCCACCCAGTCTCCTGTACAATGGGTACCGGGTCCTTCCCGAGGGTAGAGGCGGCCGGGGCGTGGGGCTGACCCCCCCACCCCCCATCCCCATCTAGTGCCGAGGTCCTAGAAAGTGTAGAGCTATATCTCTACTCGCCATAAGGGCCTTCGTGGCCTATAAAAAGGGTGAAACCTACTTACCTAAAATTAAATGTAACAGAAATTTACAAATCGCGACTTTCGAACGGGGTATCCATTCTTAACCCATATGATCACAAAACGTACGAACTTCTGCAGAACACCATATACGTCCATGCGTCTAGGGCCATCAAAAATTAGATCTGCGCTCTTTTGGGATTTTACGCGGCGTAGAGTGGTAGTTCTTTTACTGAAGTTTCGTCACTGCTTGGCCCTTGAAGATGGTAACGACAGGTTGTCCCGAAACATCGGTAATAATCTACCATTCTACGCCGCGTAAAATCCCAAAAAAAGTGCAGATCTCATTGTAACCGCGGCGGAAAACTTAAATCACGCGTAACGATCAAACATTCCGCGAAGCATTTCTCTCTTCTGTGCACTCAGCTCCTCTACACCATGCTTATCAAGTGAATTAAACACGTAAATCTAGCGAAGTTACGTTCAATTGAATACATAATCTATTTATATTACATTTCTGAATAGTAATTACTTCAGTAATAGGTTTCTGAAACACATAAAGTCGCCGAATATTCCGCATAATTATCTTGCCACCAGACGGCTACATCTAACGAACCGTTACACCCGAGCAAGGAAGTTTTATAGTTAGGTCATAAATATTTCTGTAACAGCTGTGTTAAAATTTACATATGTCAAATTACCAACCTGGGTTAAGCCGTATATCTTGATAAAACACGGCAGTCGGAATCAGTAAGTCGAATAACAAGCGCTGTACCCGGGTGATGGAACGACAACAAAACTGGTTTTAAAGTGGTGTACAGGATGATAAATGTCAGCTCTCGCAATGCCGAATTCTCCGCTCTGTACGTGAATTTTATTTAATTCGCTGTTAAATAATGTGGCAACGCTGTCTTCAGATAAAGGCGTTTCACACTGACAACATCTGCGATTAAATTATCCAATGTATTCATAATCGATTGAACTATTAATATGCATTATGAAAAGTTTCAGGGACGCCAAATCAACCTTATATTTACCACCTCCAATTCTTCAGGCACACCCATCGACAACCAACTGTGCAAGACATCTGTTACTTCTTTTAACTCGCCCAAGATCACGAGCAATTATTTCGTCCCTGATTTAACAACTTGCGATGTTCTGCGAAAGAATGGAATTAGAAGTCGTGTCGTTGATTAACTAACGGGGATTTTAGCGTACTTTCAAATTCACTTTATGTCCTGATACACGTTTACACGCGCTAGAAGTGATGAGTGCGTAGTGTAAGTACTGACTGCAGGCTAACGGTGAACTAACTTACGTCTGGCAATAATTAACCTGATTACGGCTTGGAGTATGGTCTGTGGGTGTCTTGCTTGTAGAGATGCTTTATCTTTGCTGCCGTTCATATGGAAGTATTCAGCGTCAGTGTCTCCCGCATATTGTGCTGCTACCTACAGACTACTAGCATTGGCGGTAAGCTTCAGATGGTGCTAGAAAAAAAATACCGTAACACAATACACAAAATGTGTTGTGTTCGACTTAGTGGCTACCGAAATTCCGAAGGCCCTCCAAAATCGTGCAAAACTCAATCCGAATGTGAAAGCTGTTAAAAATTGCTGAATTTAGGACGCCAACACCCCATGTTCGGAAAAAAGGCATTAAAACTATAAAACTACCCAGGTTCATAATTGTTTTACATTAGCAATGACAAATAAATTGGTTGTCATCATAAATAGTCTTAAAGTACCAAAAATTAAGAAAATTTTACTATGTGAAATGAAATTCCTTGTACCAAATTACAGCTGCCTCCAGAACCCCTGAATAGGGGGCTACCGACCCCAAATCCCCGTTTTCTCTGTCCTCTGTCCTCAACTGAATTTGTTGAAACCCCCCTCCCCCCGCCCCCGAACAAAATTCCTGGGCACACCACTGGTTCGACTGACACAATACAATGAATAACGTACAGATAAACTGGTGCTTAAGAATCGGACATGTATGGACATAGCGTGACTGCGTATATGAAGCTAGAGTCTGCATTGGAGTAAATGAAATATGTCTTAATTTCAGTATAACACAACACCCTTCCACATGAAAACCCTGCTTAGCCTTCAGTTACTTCTTTAGTTCTATACGGTTTGTATTATTTCCTTCCGCAGTTTGTGCGCTCCTGTCAGCCGCATCCAACCCGGTCGCCAGCTCTCCATGGCGAATATACTTTATAAGGTGGAACCTAAACTTGCATGCATGGTCCTCACAAAACAACCTTGGGACTTGATATGCACACACTTTTTCACTAGAATTTAAGTCTTCAATAGCGCGGAAGCAAATCTGCGTGTCTCTGCGCCTCACTTCAAAATCTCATAACATACCAGCTAAATTCATGCAGCCGTGATTACACCTGACAGCAGCTGCGGAGTTGAAAATGCGCAGACTGAAAAGGTAAAGGTAAGTTTCACCGTATAACAGGTCATGAAGACCCAGAAGAGGAACAGAGGTGTAGTTCTACACTTTCTGTAATCTCGACGGTAGATGGGAGTGGGTGGTCAACACCACGTCCCGTCCAATTTAACCCAAGGAAAAGACGCGGTACCAATTGTACACGAGGCTGGAAGGGTCTCGGGTCTGGTCTGGACGGGTGCGGAAAATCTCGCTCCTACCGGGATTCGAACCCCGAACAGGAAAGGAAGAGGAATGTATTTAAGAATAAATTATATTTGCCAACAAGAGACACAAAAATCTCTTCCTTCCACGAATAAACGCTTCGAAAATATTCCTCGGATGTGGGGCAAATTTCATGTGTGCCTGAAGCAATATGCCTTTCTTCAAATTACGAAAGTATACGTGGGCTCAAATAAGAAGTTGAGCTCTGACAAGTGGGAGGGGTGTTTGGCGTTATACAATACTGCTTCATGCACTGGCAACTTGCATGGTAACTCCATACATTTCCTTTTTGACACATATGCAGTGTCAGCACGAAAGAAGCAACTCCTTTTCATTTATCGCCTTTCCACGTTTAGTCCTTCCCATTCGGCCACACAGAGAAATCTGCTGCCTTCTTCCTTTCGTGACCACAGTCAACCTTCACCGTCGTTATTTCCTCGCCACCTTATAGCTAACAGCACTGAGAAAAGGCAAATACCAATATAATGGGCGCTTACACTCACGTAAAAAACAAAACAGCAAGGGAAATGGTGATAGACTCGTTCACTCGATCTTGGCGCTGTCTGACAATTATGTGTGGGAAAGTTTGAAAGGTAGCACATATAGGAAAAATCCACACACACGCAGGATGAACTTAAAGAAATCATCTGGCGAGCAGTGTCTTTCATTTTTTGACAAGAAATTCACACAGCTTTCAATTACAATGTTTGTCCACCAGGTATCAAAGTATATCTGAGACTTGAATGATGTTATTTTCAGCACCGGCCTTGACATGCAGTCAGTCACATCGTAAAGGCTCTTCATGCAGATTCAACGAGTGGGTTCAGCTTTGAACTGGACAAATTTTATAACCGGACTGTACTTAGTCGATCAGAAAGATGTAGAAGAAGAAACAAAGCTAGTTAGTCAATTTAAGTACGAGATAAGGCACATCACTCATCAAGCCTGTGGCTTCTGAACAGCTGCTTTTACCAGGAAAACATTAACTTTAACAGAAGGTGCCCTGAAAGCCAAACTTCAACTTAACTTCCAGTTAACGCAACTAAATTTCGAATTCTCCTAACGTTGCTGAAGAAGTGAGAGTTCCTGGTGACAGACACCCTTGACAGTTCTCCTACAGTGTGACCCACAGCACCCTGCACAATATGAGGTGACCATCATGTTCCAATTATTGTTTCTGTGAACTTGTTTCGTCATCATTGTCTCACTTCGTTTATTCTGCCACTGTAACGACAGTGGCTGGAAATCAATTAATGTGAAACACTTCATTACGAAATTTTCTCTTATCTCATTTAAATTATTCTCTTAGCATTTTGGTTATGGTAATACAGGGTTATTCAAAAAGAAATGAACAGTAGATTTGCCATGATGAGCACTGGTGCCCCGTGGTGAAAGAAATGCTTAAAACTTTCAAGCGTTAAATTCTGGATAAAAATAAGGATATTTCTATAATTTGGTGCATACTAGACGTTCATAAGATAACTGAAGAATAAAAAACCAACTAGATGCCATTTGTTAGTTTATTGTACTTCTTATAGGTTCAACATGTTTCGGGCATTACTATGCCCAACATTAGGACCTCGCGACTATGATGTTGATTACCACATTTGTCGTATCGTTCTTGGTTTGCTCTATGTTGGGGTTAGGTGTGGGTAGGCTGGAGTAGTGTCCGGGTTGCAGGCTTTAGCCTGCAACCCACACACTACTACAGCCCTACTCTACTACTCCAGCCTAACCGCACCTAACCCCAACATACAGCAAACCAAGAACGATACGACCAATGTGGTAATCAACATCAAAGTCGCGAGCTCCTGATGTTGGGCATAGTAATGCTCGAAACATGTTGAGCCTATAAGAAGTACAATAAAATAACAAGTGGCATCTAGTTGGCTTTTTATTCTTCAGTTATCACAATGATGCACGTTCCAATAAACACCAGGTTCATAAGATAATTAGTTACAGAGAACGAATTTTTGCATGTGTTTCATTCTTCCAGACTAGTCCTGTATACTATAACGCCAAGTGATATAACCTGCCGTAACATTAAGAAGCCCTGCCATCCCCGCACCCCACCCCTACGGTATATTTATGTGTTTCTTATGATTCTCACAATAAATACAAGCTGTTTTCCCTCGACAAGAACTGACTGGTTTATACAGGGTTCTTACTTTATCTGACACCTCTCTTTTGTCACTTCCCGCAGCTACTCCGCCGTTCTTGAGGGAGTGGCAACTAGTTGTCGCATAAAAAAGATCCTGTACAAGAGACAGAAAATATGCTGTCTGTAAGGTAGAAACTGAATTTTATGCGTAACTGAAGTGAAAGTCAGTCACGGAATCCGTGCCATGAATTAGGCGCGGAGGGCCGGTTTCGATCTTGGGGCAGTTCATGTCAGATTTGTGGACCACAAAGTCGTAATGGGACACGTTTCTCTCCAGTTACTTCGACTTTACCTTGTCACAACCATAACATGAAGGCTACATAATCCTCTTCTTCTTCTTAATGTTAATCAGAAGGAAAGTGGGTGGAATCTTCTAACCAAACATTGCTCTTTCCGACACTGGGAATTAGTGGATAGGTATAAACTTTTATATTGTTTTGTTAGACGCAAAACTTTGCCTGTGCCTATATCCGACCTATCGTTACATGCCTTACACAATTTGAAGACTGACAGGGGAAGAAATTTTGTCCCCCACCCCCACCCTCTCCAGAGTTTTCAAGCGGTTAAAACCTTTATGAATGTAGGGACGAGGTTCTGTATTTGTATTCGAAAGACATGCGTCTCAGATCTCGGCTGAATTATCGACTATCCTGATAGAGATGTACATGATTTTCCTAATGTGTCTAGACTCATGCAGAGACTAAAAAAAAAAAACTTCCTACAGGCTACAAGTCTCTTTCTCATACGAAATCATCTTCAAATCTTAATTAAGGCACGAATAAAGTATGTACCTGAAGACACGTCTTTAAATATATCGACAATCAAGTAACCTTTTGAAGATAAAATAAATCTACGTTACATATCAAAATCCAGTTCGTAACTCACAGAGAAAACAGTATGTTTCTATTAGAAATAACAATCATTGGATGCTGAAAACGCGGAAAATATTTCCCATATGCTTTAAGTGTCATGACGAAATTTTTTCCTTGGAGCAACAGCCCCTGGTGGGCCAGGGTCCCATCATTCTCAGGTCTTCACGATAACACCCAGTGTGACACAGCACACTCGCTAGGACTCCTCTAGACAAGAGATCATTCCAACCAGAGTCCTGTACCTGACAACACACAACACTCACCAGAGACAGACATCCATGCCCCAGCGGGATTCGAGCCCACAATCCCAGCAAGCGAGCGGCCGCAGGCCCACGCCTTCGACTGCGCAGCCACAGGCGTCGGCGTCGTGAAGAACACATACGCGTAATTACAGTATGTATGAAGGCAAAATAGCGCAGAGTTTGCAGTGTTAACCGACAATTTTTACAGGCTTAATCATTTACGTAACAGGATCAGGGTGCACATATTTTCACCCGCCTTAGTAAAAGATTTTTTATACATGTAAAATGTCCTAAATACAAGCAGATAGGAAGGGAAGAGATCCGTAGTCTACCTACTTGCTTGGTGTGAGTGATACATTTCAAATATTCTCAGTCAATCGCCCATTTTATCAGAATATGTAGATTGTCTGCGTGTGTACGCATGCAATATGTGTTATACATGAAGGTGTTATAGTTATCTACGTGAGCCTTACACGTACAGGGACCGTATACCCTCAATGCGAGGAAGACTGTAGCCTGGAGACTCCGTACGGCTCTTGTGGTAAACGCTGTGTTCTGTCTCACCGGCGGTTTCCCTACATTTACTCATCCATTTAGCTGCGGCTTCTAGTTTGGTTTTCTGACGACCGTACCTTCCTGCATAATTAATGCTTCTCCTTCGTTAGAATACAATTTGAGTTTAGAAGAAGGCAGCAAGATATTATACCACAACAATTAAACTTCAAATGTATAAACAATCCAAACGGAACATCATACATCTTGGAAAGCTGACAGTCGAACAGTTTGGACAAAATCACTGCCCAAATCACTGAATTACTTAACCTGCTCCAGCAACTTTCTTGTGCATGTAATTTCCACTTAAGAATCAGCACATAAATTAGATCTAAAATTTTACCAACATTAACGGGCAATAACCGTATTTACAAACGTGCTGTACATCCTATCTTAGTAATGTAATACTAGTGACACAACTTGGTATCACTAAACTAACAAACTTGCACCGTTGTTCTGTGTTAATACCAACACCGGACTGGGCCCCATATTACGAATTTATAATAGAGAAAATTACACAGCTTTAAAGTTTGACTCGAAATCCCTCCGCTTTACAACATAGGAGTAGGACTGAACTTTTAAGCATTAGAGCTCGTTATAAACCTGGACATAATAAGTGTGTGGAAGGTTACATTATAGTTACTCATTGCTTGGCTGTACGGCGCTCTGACAGCCTTGGTCTCCTTACCTACGGACGCCAACTCTTCCCTAGCGACTGCCTTCTGTCGCGACTCCCCTTCACCTCCCGTACATTCTTGTCTACTTCTTCCAGCCATCTCAATCTAGGTCTTCCATTTCTTCTACTTCTCTCCGGTTTACTCTCAAATATTTTCTTAACTGTCGTTCCCTGATCCATTCTTACTAATGGTCCAGTCCATTCAAATCTCTCCCTTTTAATATCTGCTACTTTGTCTAGATCTTTATACAGCTCCCTGAATTCCTGATTAATTTCATTCTCCATATTCCTTGCTCTACCAATGGTCCATATACCCTTAATATTTTCCTCTCCCTGTATCCATTCTTTTCATATCCATCTCAGTCATAACCCATGTTGCACTCCCACACAACACAAATGGTTTCACCTTCGTATTATGTACCCTAATTTTAACTGCTTTATTCACGGCTCTAGGTCGAAATGTTAATCTTGGACTATAAAGCATCTATTAACTGCAGCAAACGGGCACCTTATAAGACAACAGCAAAACACTGAGTTTTCGTAGCAGTTGTTGTATTTAATAATAATAATCTGTAATTCTTGGCACATGTTCAATTGTAAGAAACTTTTTAAACTACAAATAAAGCCACCGAGCCTAATCCTGTTGATTACTATATCCTAGGATAGCTGAATATTTCGCAGCCAAAACTGAGAAGTGAAAAATTCGATGATGATGATGATGATAATAATAATAATAATAATAATACCAATTTCGCAGACGAAATAACATCACGTGTTGCACAAATTATAAATACAGAATATTTCCCTAGAAACATGGTTTGTTTCAGGTATATAATTGTAAACAACCTACATAAAGATGATAACAAGGATAACAATAATAATAATAATAAGTTAATTCTTTCTTTACTGTTGATGTGCTAGCACAACTACCGTAAGGCGAAGAGCAGGGACAGTATATAAATAAATGTTATCAGAAAATGTAACTATCCTACAAATTATAATACATAGAAAGCTGGATACGAACTAGTCACACTGAGTAGCAATCAGAACGACTGCTACTTGTACAGGTAGATCGGTGTGTTTTTAAATATGTGGCATGTCGAAATCCTTACAGATAGCATTGGCAACTAATGCACGTGCAGTACAATACCTATGGAATGTGAAGCCAGCCTTCAACAATGCAACAGATTACTGAGATTCTCAGCTGACACACGAGGACCACAGGTTACCAAAAGGCAAGGACATTTTAATTCACTCTGAACATCGACAAAGAAAGAGTCCGCTGGTGTCGGCTCATAACGGGCAAATTATAAAGCTTTCACAGATCTAAAATATTTGCGTGCTTATATTATACACAAACCAACAATCTAAACAAGAGCAACAACAAAAGTAAAAATAAAATGATTAAGATTACGTGACAGTAAGCAAACATCACGTTGTTTGCACATCTGCTTTGTATTGCGGATGTCCCGAGTTCAATTATCGTCCCAACTGCCGGTAATCCTGTCTGACATACTGATAATTAGTTTAGTTTAGGCCACAACTGCTTCAATCACAATTTATTATTAATTAGGCCTATAGTGTGAACTACTAAACGCACCGTCAAATAAAACTAATTAAATAGAATAACCATATTTATAAAACACTTGTGTGAGGGAGTGAGCACACGCTTGTCCGCACTTTTATGTCCGGTGGAGAGAGAGAAAGAGCGAAAGAGAGGGAGAAAGACTGGTCTCTGTGAGTTGCGCACCGAGGCCGAAAAAACAGTTGAGCATGGAGCATATAACACAGAAAAACGAGGTGCCAGCAGTGGGCAAAAAAATAATAATCCCACTCTGTTACCAAAATAACACGTGGCGCGTATGGATGAGGAGAGGGGGCTGGATAGGGTCTTGGTGGGGAAACCGGAGGGAAGGGGACCACTGGGGAGACCTAGGCGTAAATGGGTGGATAATATTAGGACGGATCTCCAGGAGGTGGGATGTGGGTATATGACTGGATTGGGCTGGCCCAGGATAGGGACAGATGGCGGACGCTTGTGAGTGCGGTAATGAACCTTCGGGTTCCGTGAAATGCGGGGAATTTCTTGACTAGCTGCAAACCAATT
>Ga0123355_10022013_pt1 | contig 10213 bp, 10 predicted proteins | sample TergutEmb28metaG_3_FD_89872 | JGI IMG/M metagenome (GOLD analysis project Ga0123355, IMG submission 89872) | Embiratermes neotenicus P1 segment gut microbial communities from Petit-Saut dam, French Guiana - Emb289 P1 | ecosystem: Host-associated > Arthropoda: Insects > Digestive system > Gut ... | reverse complement strand
CTTTTGAAACTGCTTCTCTCTCGTATCTTGTTTTCTCATAGTAAATGCACCTTGATTTTTCGCTTGTTACCATACTAAACGCCATGTCTTGTCTCACTGTGGCACTTGCTTTGGGAATTTACGACACGTTTACCACCAATGAAGAAGCCTTGACTATGGACTCATATGCACGTATCATTAATGATTTCACAATGCTGCCACTGCGTGCCATACTTGAAAGCATTGGGTACGAACTTGGCTGGCAGGGCGAGACACGCACCGTGATAATTTCTACAAGCAAAGAAGAATCAGAACCCGATACGGCACAGCCTTACTCCCACTATATTGTTGGCACATGGACGCACGCAGGCTTAGATTTTTATGTGTTTAACGATGATGGCACAGGTGCTATGATTAATAACGACATTGGCCTGCGCTGGGATACTCAAGGAGGCATAATAAGGATGTGTATCACTCCTGAAATTTGCGACGAAGAATGCCTGACGCCACATTTATGGGCATGGTTTTATGAAATTGAGGGCAATACACTCCGGTTGACGAGATATACAAACCCGGAAGAGGTTCGTACGTTCACCAGGCGGTAGACTTATAACACCCACTCCTGGGTGTTTTTTTTATATAAATTGACTATAACCAACTTTTCCTTTGCTATTGCGCCGGTTGCGAGCTAGGATATATACAAAACCGCGAAGGAGGTACAACATGTCATGAGCATCGGCTATCAATACATTAACGAAGAAGCTCTAGGCATATTGCAGAAATTCGGATTCTAGCTAAGGGGAATGCCCTATGTTTTCTGTGATATGCCAAAAATATAAATGCATAAGAACGCAAGCGTCTTCCCCCAAATATGGAGGAATTTGTTTTGCGATATGCATATGTAACCTTTCTCATGCGCGGCGACGGGTATTTACCTGGCGCATTGGTGCTTGCTTACGCACTTAAGGCGCAATCAAAACACGATACTGTATGCCTTGTAACCCAGGATGTATCATCGCGTGCACGGCATGCACTAAATCTGGTATACGACCATGTGATAGAAATTAATGAGCTACGCATAAAAAGCAGCATAACCACCGGCCGCAGCGACCGTAACCTACTAATGACCCGTTTCGAGGCGTTAAAGCTCACACAGTACGAGAAAATAATTCTGCTGGACGCAGATGTACTACCACTTGGAGGATACGACGAACTATTTAACCTATCCACCCCGGCCGGCATAATAATGGAGCGTAAAGAAGAATGCTACAACGGTGCAGTCCCCCACTCTACCGAGTGGAGCTGGCACAGCCTATACAACCCAATTTGCCCACACAGCCACAGTATCCCCAAGTCAATAACCGACCGTGTACGTACCGACCCATCCAACATGGGTATAAACGCTGGACTATGGGTGCTTTCGCCATCTACGATAGAGTATAACAAAGTTATTGCCGCACTAAACAACCCAAATACGATACAAATGGTCAAACATTTCCCATGGCCGGAGATGCAACTTGCAACATTTTTGTGGTCTGGACGCTGGACAAATATAGACATACGTTACTGCTCTATCGGTGGATACCCGCGTGTTGATATACTGCAAGGCATACACTATGCAGGCCTTAAACCATGGCAGACAAAAAGTCGCAGTGCGGCTCATTATGCGAGGTTTGAAGACTTTGTTCTGTGGCAGAGGTTTTTTATCCCACTGTACTGGCGATATAGCCTGCTACAAGGGTATCCGATGCTGCAGAGGGTGTGGGAGTTTATGCAATAGACTTCTACGGAAACTTGTTCTTGCGCATGAAAATGCTCCCTGATTCCAGGAAGGCGGTGTCTTGTCCGCCGGGCGCGACATTTTCACGCGTTTCCGACAGTTTTCGGAGAAGTCTAATAAAAAATGCCATCGAGGGCAAAACCCGGAATGGCATTTTTTGTATAGTGAAATGAAAACAGTCCAAAACGAAGCCTTGAGATGTTTTCATTTCCAAACGTATTTCGCGCCTCACCCTCGGTGACCTCATACAATGGAGGGGTTTCATCGTCATACACAGATGATTTATTGTCTGGCTCTATGCCCAGGCATGTCGTACTCGACAGTGTACCCATCGGCAAATGCAGTTTGCATTGGTATAATGCATACCACTAAGCTGAATACAGTCAAAAGCAACGATAGCTAATGTATCACCAGCAGTTGCAACAATCAATGGTTTTGAAAAAGATTTGAAGTTTGCGTACTCAACTTGTATAATAGTGCCAAAAGGAGGCCATAAGCATGGAGATTAATAAAAACGGCAGAAAGCCAACCGACACCCCGGTAGACTTTACCAAGCACCCCATCCCCACCTTGGACACCACCAATTTTGGCCACAACATTAAACGCACCATGCATCTTCTTTCTTCTAGCACACCAGAAAAGCCAAACAAAGTACGTATTGCATATTGCGGGCAGTCTATTGTGGACCCTAACAATACTTGGCCTGCAACGCTTTCTGCTTGGCTTCGCAAGCAATATCCGTCTGCTCAAATTGTAGACTACAACTTTGCCATTGGTGGTTTTGCTACAGAATTTTTGCGTAAGCGTATGCCAAACGACATACGGTCATTTTATCCAGACCTTGTAATTATTTACGTTAGCGGCAGCGACACCCACTACGAAGAAATGGTACGCTTTATACGCGAAAACACAGGCGCAGAAATTATGATACACACCAGCCACCTAAGCCGCGACCCAGGTGGGTTCGACTGGTCCGAGGCCATGTCGTACACGCATTTGCCAAAAATAGCAGAAAAATACGGCGCGCAAATGGTAGACACCCGCACACCGTGGAAAAATTTCTTGCTAAAAAACCTACTTCCTGTAGAGTCATTTATTTATGACGACGCGCATTTGAACGCAAGCGGCCAAGAGTTTATGTACCAAATAATGAACCAGCAGTTTGTATTGCGCGAAAGCAACGCCGCGGCAGAAATTGCCGCGCAGTACATTCCTGTGTCGCCTTCCGACTGGCAAAATGGCGTGCTAACCGTACCTTTCACGGGCAACCGCGTAGAGCTTGTGTATGGCAGTGGCACACGTGCCGCCGTGCAGGTTCAAATAGACGATAAAAAACCGTCCGAAATATTGGATGCGTACATCCGTACAATTTCTAACAACGGCATGTGGTCCACAATTGGCGACATTGGCTACAAAAAAATACCGGGCGAGCAAGAATTTACAATAAAAATCACCAGCTTTACAGACCAACACGACTACACCTACACAGCAGAAGACCCACAAGGCTGTCTAAATTTAACCGACATGTCGTTCATTTTTCACCCAGGGGCAGACAAACCCGAAGCTGGGCAAGAGTACACATTTGGTAGTATGCTAAACGGTACAGACGTACACGACGGCACAAACCCATACGAGTCTCACCCCGACAAGAAAAAGCTGTTTGACCCTATGATGCTGGTTTCTGGCATTACAAACGGCGCGCATGTGCTAAAACTTACAGCAACTCAAGCAGTACCAGACATTGTGGCAATAAAAGTATATAACCCTAAAATATAAGGAGCGATTGAAATGTCAACTATCAAAAAAATTGTAATGACAGGCCCCAAGGCCAGCGAAGTAATTGAAGTACCAATGCCAGTTTGTGGCGACAACGAGCTGCTTATACGCAACAAGTACATGGGCGTTTGCATGAGCGAACACTATTTTTGGAGTACAGCAGAAGCAGGTGCGGCTTTTGGCCACGAACCACTTGGCACAATTGAAGCAGTTGGCAAAAACGTAAAAGGCTACGCAGTTGGCGACAAGGTTAGTGGCCACTGGTGGGGCGGCATGGCAGAGTATGCCGTTGCAGACCTAAGCCGCGACTTTGTGTACAAACTGCCAGACAATGTACGTGACGAAGACCTTGTACTAGAGCCACTTGCCTGCCTGGTTAGCGCAGTAAGCAAAGCGCGCATTCGCGTACCTGGCGACACTGTTTGTGTTGTTGGCGCAGGTTACATGGGCTGTGGCGCAATTGGCCTACTAAAAGCACGCGGCGCAAAAGTTGTTGCCGTAGACATACGCAAAGAAAGTTTGGCCGACGCAAAACGTTACGGTGCAGACGAGATATACTTGGTAGACGAAGCACTTGCAAAGTTTGTAAACTCCGACCACCCCGGTTTCGACTGCGTGATGGAATGGGGCGAGTCTAACGAGTCTTTGGACCTTGCAATAAACCTTACGGCAGAATGCGGGCAGCTATGCGTTGGCGCGTACCACACAGGCGGCAAACGCCTTGTAGACATCCAACAGCTAAATGTAAAAGCCATAGAATGCCTTAGCACCCACCCACGCGAAGTAGACTTGCTAAACAAAAGTGTACAACGTGCGGCCGAAATGCTATCAAATGGCACATGGAACTATGTAAACGTGCCTGTTAAAATTTACCCTATGGACAAATTTAGCCAAGCCCATGCAGACATGGAAACAAAGTACGGCACATACATGAAAGCATTGGTAGACCTTACAAAAGAAACAGGCGAGCCATATGTCATCTAGTAACCTTGGCACACTAAACCCACCGCCAGTAGAGCTGCAAATTCCTGTTGTAATTGGCATAGATATAGGCGGCACAAAAATACGTATTGGTGCAGTAACCGAGCAAGGCGCGCTGTACAACCTACAAGTTGTAGCACAAGAAAGCATTTTGTTTGACGAAACCGCAATGGAACAGTTGCATGTTTTTATTGCCGACTATATTGCAAACGGCAACAAAAACTGGAAAGTGAATGCAGTTGTGCTTGCTTTCCCAGCCACTTTGGACAAAAGCCGCAGCATGGTAACAAACGCACCAAACATCACAGGCATGAACGAAAAACCCGTGCGCGACTACCTGCAAAACAGCCTTGGTGTACCTGTTTACCTGACAAAAGACGTAAACGCCCTACTCCACTACGACATTATGCGTTTTCGTATTGCAATAGACAGTAGCAGTGTAATTACTGCTTTTTATGTTGGCACAGGGCTTGGCAACGCCATTTTCATGAAAGGCGATTTCTTTGCTGGCGAGTCTGGTGCGGCTGGCGAGCTTGGCCACGTCCCCATTTGGGGAGAAGAGGCACAGTGCAGCTGCGGTAACATTGGCTGTGCAGAATGTGCCGCCGCGGGCAAATGCCTAAACGAGCTGCTTAAAACGGCTTTTCCAAACACCCCTGGCCACGAGATTTTTACCAAACATGCAAACGACAGCCATATTATAGACTTTATTGGCAAGCTGGCAGCAGTTATTGCCACGGAAATAAATATTTTGGACCCAGGTACTGTGGTGCTTGGTGGTGGCGTGTTAGACATGCCAGACTTTCCAATGCACGCGCTGGAGGCGAAAATAGCGTCTCACTCCCGCAAGCCATTACCAACCAACCGCCGCGTGATACACTCCACCAACCCAGACGACAAAAACGGCGTTGTAGGTAGTGCTATGTACGGGTGGAAAACACTTTCTTCGGAAGGAAAATAACATGACAAAACTACTTTGCCCATCTATGATGTGCGCAAGCTATGCAAACCTACAGCAAGAAGTAGATTCGCTTATGAGTGCAGGGGCAGACATTTTGCACCTGGACGTTATGGATGGTCATTTTGTACCAAACTTTGGAATGGGCTTGCAAGACGTGGAATTTATTGCAAAAAACGCTCCCTCTGACGTGCATCTTATGATACAAAACCCCGGCCAATATGTAACAAAATTTGCTGAGCTTGGTGCGCGTATCATATACATCCACCCCGAGGCAGATTGTCACGCATCACGTACCCTAGACACGATAAAAAACGCTGGTGCTTCCCCAGCAATTGCAATAAACCCGAGTACATCTGTTGCCACAATTGAGCCACTTCTTCCGCTAGTGGACTATATATTGGTAATGACCGTAAACCCAGGCTATGCCGGGCAAGCCTACTTGCCATTTGTGGATACAAAAATCGACCGATTGCTGGAGATAAAAGCACAATACAGTTTTAAGATAATGATAGATGGCGCAGTTTCGCCAGAACGGATACAAACACTTGGTGCAAAAGGCGTTGACGGGTTTGTGCTGGGTACAGCCTCTCTATTTGGCAAGGGGCAGACGTATGCGGAACTAATTAAAGAGTTGCGCAGGTAGGGGTTACCAATACTTCCTATCCAACCCTCTATACGATATAGCCTCTGCCACGAATGCCTCTGTTATACTTTCACTATCCGCAAGGTCCGCTATACTACGGGATATCTTCAATATTTTGTGATATGCTCTTGCCGATAGCGACATGGTGTCAAACACCATTTTTAACATATCCTGCGCGGCAGGGCTTAGTACGCAATATTTTTCAACCAGTGCCGCTGGCATTTTTGCATTAAAATATACACCTTCGTTTTTGAAGCGTAATGCTTGACGAGCACGAGCATTTTCTACGCGTGCTTTTATGGTGGCAGAATCCTCTGCCGCCTTTTTTCTTGTCGCAATTTCGTCATATGCCACGGCAGATGCCTCCACCTGTATGTCTATGCGGTCTAAAAGCGGGCCAGATATTTTGTCCAAATAGCGAGAAATTTCTGCCTCGGTGCAGGTGCAGCGGTCGCTGCCAAAGTATCCACATGGGCATGGGTTCATTGTGGCAAGCAGCAAAAAAACGCTTGGATATGTGCAAACTCCGCCCACACGGGTTACAGTTATACTTCCGTCTTCAAGCGGCTGACGCATAGTTTCCAGTGCCTTCTTTTGAAACTCCGGCAGCTCGTCCAGGAATAGTACTCCATTGTGCGCAAGGCTCATTTCGCCGGGCATTGGTACACGGCCACCTCCCGCAAGCGACACATACGATGCCGTATGGTGCGGTGTACGAAACGGTCGAGCTGTCATAAGCAGGCTCTTTTGCGAAAGCAACCCAGCAATTGAGTAAATCTTTGTTATCTCCATGCTCTCTGCTAACGAAAGATCTGGCAAAATTGTAGGCATACGCCGGGCAAGCATGGTTTTTCCAGCCCCGTGCGGGCCAATCATTAGAGCGTTATGATAGCCAGCAGCGGCAACCTCCAGCGCACGTTTGACCAGTGGCTGGCCAGCAACATCTGCAAAATCCACCCCGTATGTGTTGTCTTCTTGACCAAACAGTTCAGTAATATCTACATCCAGCGGCACGACAGGTGTTTGGGCAAAATGTTCCACCACAGCAGCAAGGTTTTCAATCGGAAACACCTGCACATCACCTACCAGGGCAGCTTCCTGCGCATTTTCTGATGGTACAAAGAATTTGGTATAGCCGTTTGCCTTTGCTGCTATTGCCATTGGCAAAATGCCATTGACAGGGCGTACCGCACCGTCTAGTGATAGCTCGCCCGCAAAAAATGCGCCATCTACTGCATGGGGTGCAACATTGCCTGTGCATATCAAAATACCCACCGCAATTGGCAAGTCAAAAGCTGGGCCAGACTTGCGAATATCAGCGGGCGCAAGGTTTATGGTAATACGTTTAACGGGGAAAGAATAGTTCATATTGCGGATTGCGGCACGCACGCGCTCTCGAGATTCTTTTACGGCAGAGTCTGGCAAGCCGACAATATCAAAAGCAGGCAAACCGCTTGCAAGGTCTACTTCAACGTCTACTATGTATCCGTCCACACCCAAAACCGCACCGCTTGCTATTTTTGTGAACATTGACATGCCCCTCCATATGTTGTTTGACAAAACCGCAGGTGTTTGTCACAATGTATACGTTTTATTGAGTAGACTTTTTCCGAAATAGGAATCAAGCACCAGAAAATTCTTCCTAGTTCCAGGAAGGCGGTGTCTTGTCCGCCAGGCGTAACATTTTCACATGCGTTCGGTAATTTCGGAAGTCTAGTATAGCTAGGTTTTGTGAGTATGGCAAGAGTAATATAAGCTAGGAGCGTCCCCAATGACATACGACTGCCTCATAATAGATGATGAAGCTGCGCTGTCCGAAAGCACATGCGAATACTTTAACATGTTCGACGTAAACACTGCATGGGTAGCAACCACACAAGCCTGCAAAGAATTTTTTTTGTCAAACGCCGCATCACTTGTCCTCCTCGACATCAACCTTGGTAACGAATCCGGCTTTGACCTGTGCAAACATTTACGGAAAACTACGGATATCCCGATACTGTTTATTAGTGCACGTACCAGTGATGACGATAAACTGCTTGCACTCAACATAGGCGGGGACGACTACATTCAAAAGCCCTATTCACTTGCCGTACTACTTGCAAAGGTAAAAACCGTACTCAAACGCTACACTTCAAGCCATGAAAACACCCCAAAGGTCGTAACCAGCGGGGCGTTTAGCATAGACCTATCAAATGGAACAGTAAAAATAAACGGCAAGAGGCTAGACCTCAAGGCAATGGAACATAAGCTGCTTACCTATCTTGTGTCAAACAAGAACTGTGTGGTAACCAAGGATGAGATTTTTGCCAAGGTGTGGGAAGACAGTTTTGTAGGCGACAATACACTCAACGTCCACATCCGTCACCTGCGGGAAAAAATAGAGCAAAACCCAAAAGAACCGCAATTGATAAAAACTATATGGGGTGTTGGGTATGTGTTCGAGGCTTGAGATAATGATATTTTGTGCCAAACTTTAATAAGAAAAACACAGTAAGCCCAATAGAAAGCACTTCTGCAGCGGGCAATGCAAGCCATGCACCGTCAAGTGCCGGGTCTAGGATACGCGGCAGTGTTAGTAGCAACACCAGTGTAAACACCATCGTGCGCATTAGCGACATAAAACCAGACACCAATCCATCGTTAAATGCCGTAAACCACGCCGTAGCAAAAAAGTTAAAGCCCATAAATATAAACCCAACTGTGATAATGCGCAAACCCCGCACAGAAATACCGTGCAAATGCCCCATAAATGGGTCGGTAGGGGATACATAAATGCGCACCAGCAAGTTTGCAAAAACTTGAGTACCTGCAAGCGCAAACAGCGACAGCACAGCAACAATCAACAATGACTTTTGGAACAGCTTTTGCAAGTTCTCGCGCCGCTCCTGCCAGTCGGCACTGCCTTTTTCGTACAAGGTTGTACGCCCAAAATTGTAGCTAACAATTGGCGCAACCCCAGTAGCATATCCGAAGAAAAGCGATGCAAAAATCCCCTGTGCTGCCAACGCAATGCCTGCAGCGGCAACGCCTTCCCAGCCTATAATACGAACAAGTACATTGTTCATTACCGTAGTAGTTACGGTCATTGCCATCATGCCAACCATTTCACTAATACCGTTCAAAGAAGAACGCGCAAGTGCGTGTATATCGAACTTTGGCAATACAAAATATATGCTGCCCTTGCGGTTTGCGGTAAAGTATATAATGCCAAACAACATTGGCATTGCATAGCCTATGCCAGTGGCCAGTGCAAGCCCTCTAACGCCCATATCAAACACAAATATAAATAGCGCGTTTAACGAGGTACTAATAGCCGCACCACCTGTAGATGCCAGCATACTTATTACCGGCCGCCCTTCTGCAATTAGCATTTGCACAAGAAACAGACCAACCATAATAAACGGCATCATGAGTATAAGCGGCTGGATGTACTCAAGCGCAATGTCAAAGACAGCCGCGTCCGTGCCAAGAAGCCGCAGAAGTGGCCGGCGCAAAAACCAGCCTCCAATAGATATTGCCATGCTCGTGCCAAAGGTTATGACCAGTAGCATCGAGAAATTTTCTCGCGCTTGCTGGTATAGCTTGCTACCCTTTTTCTTGGCTATAAGCGCGGTTCCACCGATGGACAGCATTGAGCCAATTGCCATACTGAACGTAAAAAACGGCATAACAAAGTTTATCGCACCAAGGGCGGCTTGGCTAATACCGCGCGCCGCAAAAACTCCATCAATTGTGCCAAAAATTCCCCATAGTACAAATGACATAATTGTTGGTATGGTGAATGTAAGCAGGAACTTTGCCGTGATAGGCTGGTCTAACTTCGATTCTTCGTTCAGTGTCAGTGATTCTTCCATTTAGATGTAAACCTCCAAAATTTTTAGCCGTTACAAGCATAACGACTGTACAAACAAAAATTGTAACATATGTTCGGGCAAATTGCAAACGAAGGAGTATCCTATGAAAAAATTAGTAAAATCCCAAAGTAAGAGCCACAGTGGCGGGAGGTGTGGCGGTTAGTCTGAAAAATAAAAAGTAGTAGCATTAAGTCTGGGAAATTTCCTTAACGGAAGGAAAATGAAAATGCCAAACT
>Ga0123355_10022010_pt1 | contig 10214 bp, 10 predicted proteins | sample TergutEmb28metaG_3_FD_89872 | JGI IMG/M metagenome (GOLD analysis project Ga0123355, IMG submission 89872) | Embiratermes neotenicus P1 segment gut microbial communities from Petit-Saut dam, French Guiana - Emb289 P1 | ecosystem: Host-associated > Arthropoda: Insects > Digestive system > Gut ... | reverse complement strand
TTCGGTGCGCGTGGCTCGGTTTTTCTTGGTGCAGGACCCCATATCCAGATTTTCTTCAACGCTCATACGGGGGAAAAGCTGTCTGCCTTCCGGAACGAGGATGACTCCCACTTCGCTGATTTTGTGAGTAGGCATTCCGCTGATCTTCTTGTTATCAAAAATCACTTCGCCGCCCATTAAGGGGATTAATCCCACTATCGCCTTAATGAGCGTAGATTTACCCACACCGTTTGCGCCGACTATGGAAACGATTTTTCCGTCAGGCACATCCATAGTGATGCCGTTGACGATCTGGACGGAGCCGTACCCCGCGCGCACATCTTTAATATTAAGCATTGGCGAAATCCTCCCCTAAATAAGCGCTGATTGCGCGCTTATCGTTTGCCACTTCGTGCGCGGTGCCTTCAGTCAGCTTTTCGCCGCGGTGCAGCACATATATCTTCTCACACATGCTCATTATGGTTTTCATATCGTGTTCAATGATCAGTATCGTAACGCCCGTATCCCGTATTCTGCGGGATACTTCCACGAGTTCTAGCTTTTCCAAAGGGTTGCAGCCGGCCATTGACTCGTCGAGCAGCAGCAGTTTTGGCTGCGTAGCAAACGCACGCGCCATCTCCAACTTTTTGCGGTCAACTGTCGTTGAGTCCTGCGCGGGCATATCCTTACCACAGGTCATTCCGATCATTTCGTAAACAGATTCCGCGTGTTTGATAGCCTCTTTGCGATCCTTTATTTTCAGGAAAGAGCCTACCATAATGTTTTCAAGAATCGTCATGTTTTCGAATGGTCTCGTAACCTGAAACGTCCGGGCAAGACCTTTTTTAGCCATATCGCTTGGTTTGGCATTGGTGACGTCTTCGCCCATGAAAGTTATCTTCCCGGATGTCGGAGGAAACGAACACGCCATCATATTGAACAGCGTTGTTTTGCCTGCGCCGTTTGGGCCGATCAGACCAACTATAGCGCCTTCTTCCACTTCGCCGCAAAAGTCGCCGACTGCGCGCAGCCCTCCGAACATTTTTGTCACATTCTCTAATTTGATTATTGCCGCCATTGCTGTTTCCTCCTTTACACTTTCTCTTTTTTTACGAAAGGCGAGAGGAGCTTATCTTGTAGCCACGTAAATACCCGCACTATTGTATCATGGATACCTGCAGGCTTATAAAGAACAATCAGCATCATGGCGACGCCATAGATAAACAGATGAAGCCCAGGCAGGGAGCCCCCAAATTGTCCGGTTATCCACTCGGCAACAGGGACAAGCAGCACCGCGCCGAACAATGGACCGAAAATCGTTCCCTGGCCGCCGATCATCGCAATCAGAGCGATTTGTACCGAAAGGTCTCCGCCAAAAACGCGGGTAGGCCCCACATATAGAAAATACTGTGCGTAAAAAGTTCCGGCAAAAGCCATTAAAAAGCAGCTAAGCCCCATTGCGATCAGCTTATAGCGCGTCAAGTTTATTCCCAAGGACGCAGCCGCGTCAGGGTCGCTTTTGATCGCAATCAAGTAATAACCCAACTTGCTGTTCTTGACACGGTATGAAATGTACAGCGCCACCACCAAAAACGCCAGCATAATGTAGTAGTATGCCAATCTGCTGCCGAATCTGAAATACGCCGGGTCAAAACTTGAGGGCAAAAGAAGCCCCATTGCTCCCATGATTTCGATGCCTAAGAAGAATTCATTGCTCTCAATAAACAGACGTATCATCTCGCCCAAAGCAATGGTTGTAAGCACAAAGTACGGCCCCGTAAGCCTAAAACAAGGGAACCCGATAATCACCCCAAAAATAGCGGTGATGACAGCTCCGACAAACATCCCAATCCAAGGCGTTAGCCCTATGTGCAAATACAGCAGTGTCGAAATGTAAGCTCCTAGCCCAAGAAAGGTGGCGTGTCCAAGTGATAGCGCCCCCACAAAGCCACTGAGCAGATTCCAAGCGGTAGCGCAAAACGCAAAGAAAATAACCATGATCATAATATGCTGATTAAATATGCCCAAGGCGATCGGCAAAAAAAAGAGCAGTAGCGCTCCCATAGCTCCAAACAGCCTGCCTCCGGACAAAATATCGGTAAATTTCACGCTCGTTTTCCCCTTTAATTTTTGCCCATCAAACCATTAGGCTTGACAAGCAGAAATACAATAAACAACAAAAAGGTCAGCATCGAAGCCGCGCTTGCAGACATATAGAGCGCGCCTACCGTCTCAACTATACCGAATATAAAGCCGCCTATCAGCGCTCCGGGTATGCTCCCCAACCCGCCCAACACCACGATCATAAATGACCTTATTCCGAATATGATGCCTACTTGGGGCTGAACAAACAAAAACGCCGAAAGACACGCGCCTGCTATTCCAACTGAAGCTATTGCTATCCCAAAAGCGATTCCGTAGGTTCTGTAAACATCCACGCCGCAAATCGCGGCTGCGTCCCGATTTTGCGAAACAGCGCGAATGCGCTTGCCGAGCTCGGAACGGTTAATAACAAACCAAAGCACTCCCGCGATGACAAAACACGCTAGGAACGCGTAAATTCTTGCCCATGAAATAACAAACCTGCCGCCTCCGAACTGCCAAACAAAGTTGCTGATACCCGCCGTTGTGGGGATAGTACGGAAAGTCGAACGATAAATCATCATATACAGGTTTTCGATTGCGAACCCTAACCCGATTGTTATAAGCAAAAGACTTATAGGGGTTGACACCGTCCCCCGCTCCCTTTTTAGGAGCGGGGTTATCAGCAAAGCTTGTACGGCGTAACCGAGCAGGAACATGATTGGGGTTACAAATAGTATGCCAAGGTACGGGTTTATGCCAAAACGGGTGTGTAGCTCATAGTACATAAATGTGGACATCATCAGCAACGCGCCGTGGGCAAAGTTGGTCACACGGCTTACGCCAAATACCATGCTCAGGCCCATCGCGATGCCGCCGTAGGCCCCGCCCAAGACTATGCCATGCATTGTTGCCATTAAGAGGTTTGTCATGTTCCATGATCCTTTCTGCGGTTACATGAAGGGATTTACGCTTAAACTTTAATCATCCTGGCCCGCGACTGTGCCCCATGGCGCCGAATTTCGTCCTCTTTCGCCAAAGTTATCCGGAATTGGTACAACAACGTAGTGTCCGGGCACTTGGAAACGTCTGGGGTAAAGCGCTACTTGTCTTCCGTCAACGTACTGAATTATTGTACCGGTTGAGTATGGGTTCTGGCCATCCGGGCCAAAAACGATACGAGGATATCCTGTGAGGTTAATTGGGGAACCAAGCTCGACTTCAAAGTCTACAAGAGCCAGGCGAATGGATTCCGGATCAGTGGCGCCGGCTCTTTCAAGCACTTCGGCTGCAACTTTGGCGGCTGTCCATCCCTGGGCGAAAAAGCTGTTCAGAGGATACCCAAATCTCTCCTGCACTTCAGCGGCCAGCTCCGCGCTCCAATCAAATGCGAAAGGCATAGTTACGTTCCAGTCTTCTTGAACAAACAGGTACTCATATTCCCAAGGCTGCACCGCGTCAAAGAAGGCCGGATCCTGAGTGCCGCCGCCAACGCTCCAGATACCTAAACGAGGGTTGACCTGGTGCGCATAAGTCGCGCGGGTGAATACGATCTGCTCAGGGGTATACAAAGACACGTTTATAACGCAGGGGTCGGCGGCCAAAAGTCTCATCATCAACGAGGACATGTCAACCTGCCCGGCTGGCACGGATTCGTCAAGCACATTAACCCATCCGCGTTCGGCGGCGAATTCATTCCAGATTCGCGCCTGGTCTGCGCCCCAGTCGGTGGATTCCCAGACTAGCGCATAAGTCTCTACCGACAGCCCGAATTGCTCTTCGATCAATTCAAGACCATGGATCATTTCCCTAATATCAAAAGTAGCCGTGTTGTTTATGCGGAAAATCCACTCATAACCGCGCTCGGTGATCGCATCCCTAACGCCGCCCATGGAAAGGAAAGGAATTCCATGACGCTGAGCAACAGCCGAAGCCGGGAAGATAACACCTGAGTTGTAGCCTCCAACGACCATGACCACATCTTCAACGGTGATCAGGCGCTCAACCTGAGCGGAGCCTACGTCCGGGCTGGTTTCGGTGTCAGCCACGACCGGAACCATCATCGCCCCGCCAAGGGACTGAATGCCGCCGGCGGCGTTGATACGCTCAATAGCCATGCGGGCGCCATCATCATGTTGCTGACCGATGGATGCGGCGCCTCCGGTCAGGGGCCATATGAACCCAACTTTGACTTCATTGCCGTCTCCTACAGGAGCGGGTGTGGGATCTGCTTGACCTGGAGCCGGAGCTGCCGGGCCACATGCTGCGAACATTGCGAGAATTAAAATTACTGTTACGGCCAATCCTACTAAACGACGTAATCTGTTTGAACTCATAGATCTTTTTTCCTCCTTAGTTGAAATGTTCTTATTATCTTTGAGGTTGTGTTCCTGCAAACCGCGAAGCTGATGCCATCTTCCCAGTCTTTGTGGACAGCCTCTTTGACAATCACATTTATGTATCGGTACGCTGTCGATTATTTCTTGAACTCCTCAAAATCGTAGTCTTCATGAAATTCGTATCCGATAGCCTCTGCGCCCGGCGCGTAAAAACATGCCAGTTTGAGCGTTCCGGAACCTGTGTTCCAAACCATATGCGGAACCGCCTGCGGGAACAGAAATACCGAGCCCGGCTCAATATCCGCCACCACATCGTCGCCTATTTTTACTTTCCCAGAACCGGAAACTACGTAGATGGTCTCCTCACCGTGGGGATGGGAGTGGGCTGGCTTTGCCCGCGCGCCGGGTTCGTAAACCACAACGCACATTGAACAATACTTTCCGCCGGATGTTTCCGGTTTCTGAACCCAAGTTACCACACGGCCATCAAGTTGTTTTGCGTCTCCATCTCTTTCATGCGATATCAAGTTGTTGTTCGTGCCGCTCATAACTTCTACTCCTTATTGTTTTTATCTGGCGAGGAAACCTCCGTCAACCGGCAAAATCGTCCCGGTAACATAGTCCGATGCCTGTGACGAAAGGAAAATCACCGCGCCGCCCAAATCGCTTGGCAGCCCCCAACGCCCTTTTGGAATGCGGGCCAAGATTTCTTTGTTGCGCGTCTCGTTCGCTATCAGGGCAGTGTTCATATCGGTTGCCATATATCCCGGAGCTATAGCGTTTACGCAGACCCCACGCCCTGCCCACTCATTGGAAATCGCCTTCGTGAGCTGAGCTACAGCGCCTTTGCTTGCTGCGTAAGAGGATACGGTATACCCACCTGAATAGCTGAGCATGGACGCAACATTGATAATTTTTCCGGATCCTTGGTGTAGCATAACGGTTCCAGCCAACTGACACAAACGGAACACAACATCCAAATTCAGGTTTATAACCCTTCTCCACTCATCAAGCGGCAAATCCTCAAAGATGACTCTGGATAGAAGTCCCGCGTTGTTGATCAAAATATCCAACCCGCCAAGCATGGCGACCGCTTTGTCAAACAAGGCGGGCAGCGCATCGATGTCGCCAAGATCGGCGCAAAGGCTTTTCGCGCCTATCTCGGACGCGGCCTTTTCTACCTCTTTGTTTATATCGATTATCAGCGTTTGTGCCCCTGCCTGAGCTAAAGCTCCTGCCATGCCTTTTCCCAATCCACCGGAAGCGCCAGTTACCAGCGCCTTCTTTCCGGTCAGATCGAAGAGCTCTACCCCCTGTTTCGACATTTCCTTATCCACTCCTTGATTTTGCGGATGAATTCCCGTCGCCTGCGGCAAGAATGATGCTCTTGCGTATTCCGATCACAACTCCACAGAGCTTGAAACGAGTATGCCAAAAATTATCCCACAGCATAAGCTTGTTGTCAACGTTTTTTTGTGCAGGTTGATACTTTGTAATAAATCAGACTACAAAAACTAAACTAAAAAAGGAGGCAAAGCCCATGAAGAAGCACACAATCCGTCATGGGTATGATCTTTCTTATTCTAGACAAAATGTCCAGAATGGTCAGCGCCTTATGTATTCAGGCGCAGTCCGTTGCAATATAGGAACCTCCCGCCCAACCTTGAAAATTCATGCTCGCCCTATTGATTTTGAATCTGATCTATGTTATATTGGACTCTGCGTTAGTGTCTGGGTGTGGCGCAGATTGGTAGCGCGCTACCTTGGGGTGGTAGAGGCCGCAGGTTCAACTCCTGTCACTCAGACCATGTGATAAACCGCATGAACATAGCGTTTGTGCGGTTTTTCATTTCCCAAAATAGCGCGCTAAAAAGTGTATTTCTTCTTTTTTTCTTCTAATTTGCACTGCGATTTAGCAAAGTTTCAGCCTTTTTGCCCATATTTCTTCTTTTTTTCTTCTCAAAACCGTGATAAATCTCTTTACAAAGCGATTTCAGGCATTAAGAGAGCACCATCAATTGTATTGGAAAGCTTGTGCTTTGTGTCTTGCACCTGCAAATGCGTATACCGCTCTGCTGATCTGATGCTTGCTTGTCCAAGCCAAAGGGCTATTTCTTGAGCCGAGTGTCCATTTGTTGCCAATAAGCTGGCAGCGGAATGGCGCAACTGGTGGAATGTGATTTTTTCAATACCAAGTTTTTCGCTGTACTTGGCCATAATATCAGCAAAATGATAGGTAAGGTAGTCCGGCTTAAGAAGCCGCCCATCATCCCATTTTATAATATAATCGCCTTTCGGATATGATCGACCGAGAAAACGCTTCATTTGTAATTGATGGTCGCTGAGCTTCATCAGAACTTTTTGAACGAATGGAAAAAGCGGCATAGCTCTATAACTTGCATCGGTTTTCGTTGTGTCTTCATAAACGATATCTTTACCAACTCTGGTTGCGGTACGACAGACCAGCAAGGTGCCGGATTTCATATCTATAGCCGACCAACGCATCCCCAATACCTCTTGCCTCCTTAACCCATAGAATAAAGCCAACACTACAGCCGCGATAATTTCAAGCTTTACATCGTCCTCTACAAGAGCCTTGAGGAGCTTTTTGGCCTGATCCGCCCTTAGATAATTGGAATGAAGCGGAATCTTACCGATTTTAACTGCCAGCATTGGATTATTCGACACATCCACAATTTTGAGGGATTCGGTGCAGAATTTCCAAGTCTGATTCAACACGATTTTGTGGTCTTTTTGTGTTGATTTCCCAAGAGTCTGCTTTTTTCTGACTTTCTCGTCAGCAGGTTCCGAACCGTCATTATTCAAGCCAAGTGACTTGTGCCTAAAGTACTCTGTGATGTCAAGCGCGTTAATTTCAGAAACGTAAAGCTGCCGCGCACCAAACCAGGATTTAATATGTTCCGCCGTGTGCTTGTACTTTTCGAGTGTATTACCCTTTAGGTTGGTAGCACCCCGCAAATACATATCCACTGCTTTATCAAACGGGATATCTTGACCTATTTTGGGTCTTTTCAGTCGGTATGCTCTGGCCGTTTCTGATAAAGTGGAGGATAACTCCAAGAATAATTCTTGTCTCAAATGATTCGTGCATTCCGGGGTTTGAACAAGCTTGTAATCGTTGGCAAGCGTACCAGTTTCCCGCTGATACTGTTCAATAATTGAAGGTATCATGCTCTCAGCTTGCTTTTTATTCTGATTATACTTGCGCGATCCCTTGACACCTGACTGAACACCGGTTTTACGCCAGACTGGCGTAACGCCTTTCGTTACTGTTATGACTACATGAAAGTAGCCGCTTTTTTCCTGCACTCTGCCCTTCATATTTTACTCCTTTCAATCGGCAGAGCTGTTAACGTCATCATTATACATTATTAATTATAGCAAAAAACGACGCCACAAACAACTCTGTCAATCAATATTCTGGACATATCCAATCAGCGCGGTTTTAGGAATCTTGTAGACCCTCCCTATCCTGAAAGATGGGATGCAGTTATTCTCCAGTAAACTGTATGCTGTCGCTTTTCCAATTCCTAAAGCCTGCTGCAAGTCCTTCACTGTGAGGACATCCGGATATCCTTTAAAAAGCAGTGTTTTATTTACCATCTTTTTTTTAGACATAAAACGGCGCATCTCCTTCCCGCAAATTAAACTATAAAACGAGGAGCCCTCAGCACCGGCTGAAGGCTCCCCCTATTTCCATGCATAAAGAATATCATAGAAAAAACCGGTTTGCAAGCTCTTTTTATGCCAATGTTCTGCCAAAAGCCTGCCAACTTTATTTTTTTAAACTCCCAAGTATATTTCCGGGAAAAAGTGCAGCTTTCAAAGCCTCTATGGCTAATTCCAGATGAACATATTCGAGATCCGGGAAATAATAACGCAGGTCGTGTACAAGGTTATTCCTGTCAAAACTATTCGCAAGATGATAAGCCAGGCTTAGAAGTTTTCTTCCATTATCGGAAAATGCGTTGCCTGCACAGCTGATCGTTGCTCCCGCTTCAAAATCAAAAAAGGTATCTATTCCGGCCTGCCAAAGTTCATTGCACCCGCAAAAGATATACAACATGGCCTCTATACCCGGCGTTCTTCTTTTTGCTGTGCGCTTCAAGCAGCTTGAAAAGCGTTCCTCGTGTATGTAACCGATAAATCGTACCCTTGTCCGGATATCCAAGCTGTCGGGATCCATTTTATCCAATATTGTGTAATAGCGCATTAGCTTCTCAAAAGCGCTATCCTTCATGCGATGAACGGTACGCTGTGACCGGTGGATTGTTGTAGAGATTTTTGCGATAGTAACGCGCTCAAAGTAGAATAGCTTTAGCACCAGTGCTTCATCGTTAGGGATAAGTGAAAGGTAGTAGCCTATACGGCTTAATTCAAATTGCATGTTGCTGATTAAGGTGCGGATTGCGTGGTATGCCCCGTTGATTTGGCTGTCATAATGCTCGATTGCGATATTGGCTGTTTTGTCGCTTAAACGGGAGCTGCTGACACGCTCATAGTTGGGATTTGAAAATGTCAGGTTTTTGATAGTCTCCGAATGCAAATTCGGGGCGAAGCGTTGCAGCTCGAATATAAGCACTTGAACCTCACGCTTCATAGTCATGTAGCTTTGTAGGATGTTTACTACCTGGGTTTTCATTTCATTCATTTGCCGCTGCCTCCTTTGTTTTTTGCGATAATAATGCGCCAAAAGCTTCGACAACCGCGTGCCCGGCTTTCAGGTCGCATCAGGGAGCTTTCCCCTGTACTCAAAGGATTGGTGGAAGCGTTTTGGGGCCTCGATTATCTTGATGTTCAAAAAATGTTTACAAAGAAAAAGTATTCGGCAGAATGTGACCTGCCGACTTTAATATAAAATAGCTACTTAGTTATATTTTCTTTAGAAATTATAGTAACGTAGCCTTCTGTTCTTCCGTCAAAGCGTCCCATGTATTCAGCATGTCCCGCTACGCGTCACTTAGTACGACAGGCTCTCCCTCTTCTGCGAAGAATTGTGATAATGATATTCCAAACCCTCTACAAATCGCTTCTAATGATAGTTAGACTCATGATGAAGTGTGTGCAATGGAATGCTATTTTCCTCCATATGGAAACGGCTCCGCTGCAAATCAGGGAGCCGTCCATGCGGACTATGAGGTAATCAGATGTCGTAGGTTTTTGACTGCCCGCGCCACAGACCGATTAACAGATCTATGGTTGACACGTTCTAAGTCTGCGATTTCCCGATATGTCAACTCGCGGAAATAATATAGTTGAACCCTGCGTCGTTGGATGTCGGACAGCTTTTCAATAGCGGCATAGAGCCGGCTATTGCTGTCCATTCTAAATATGAGATCGGCGAAGTCTTCTTGCGGAAATGTCATAGTAGTGTCTGTCAAACCATCTATGTACTCCGTGTGACGTCGCCTTTCTTGCCGCCTTTGGGAGTGGAATTGCCGGTCTGCCTGCTCTAACAGGTTTTTGACCTCTATCGAAACATCGAGGCTGATTCGCTTTCCATCGGCGAGCTTATAATTGATTTCCAATAAAAGCTTGTCCAAGTTATTTCCTCCATTCGAGTCAATGGCTGACCGAACAGAGGCGTTGGCGGACCTCGGGCCCGTGCAAGCATATAGGGAATCAAAAAAACACGCGGCAGGATTATATCCTGCCGCGTGTTTTTTGCTTTGGGTCTTGCCTAGATTAGAGCGGACACGAGCGGAAATCTTTGAGAAGAATCTGGTAAAGGTCAAGAGCGCGATGATTGAAACGGAATTCAGTTTCCTTGAGATAAAGCTCAAATCTGTCCTT
>Ga0123355_10022008_pt1 | contig 10214 bp, 8 predicted proteins | sample TergutEmb28metaG_3_FD_89872 | JGI IMG/M metagenome (GOLD analysis project Ga0123355, IMG submission 89872) | Embiratermes neotenicus P1 segment gut microbial communities from Petit-Saut dam, French Guiana - Emb289 P1 | ecosystem: Host-associated > Arthropoda: Insects > Digestive system > Gut ... | reverse complement strand
ATAGGAGGATGTAGTGCCAGGAGGGCCCTTAAACCTAATTTCTACTAACCTACCCAGACCATGGTCACCGCGGGAATCCTCCCCTTCAGGGAAAATTCCCACGGTAGAATCGGGAATCGAACCTGGGACCTCATGATTAGTAGTCAGAGACTCTGACCACTAGACCACGAGGCTGGTCTCTTCCATATTATGTCGAAGTGAAGAAGGAGTGAAGTTTTAATTCCACTCCACCTAACGCCTTCAGGCTTAAGAGAATTTTAAGTAGATGGATTTATAATAATGTCTTATAAGAGTTAGGTGATGATTGCAAGGGTTGTGGTGACTTCCACTGTGCAAACAGAATTTCTGTCTTCTGTCGAGGATTTCTACGTGTTTATGAGAGTTCAATAGTCCCTTTAATTGTGAAGTTTGGATGTAAGTAACAGTGACCTTTATATAAAATACGAATAATTTTTATTTTACATATTTGTGTAATAAAAATCATTCTAAGCAAATATTTAGAAAATATTTGGACGTTAAAATGCGAGATGAAAAGTCTTTTTTAATCGAAACACTTCTATTCCGTAGCTTCATTCGATTTCTATGAAATTATTCATTTATTCATAAACGTGACCCATGGTGCAGATCAAGGCCTACAGCGTCGACTATGAGAACCATTGTAAACACTCAGTTCAGAAGAACGTAAAAAGAGCGATCTTCCATTTCAAGGTCCTATCCCATTACTTACCTGGAGAGGCGAAGAAATTCCAATTAACCACAGGCTACTCTGCCTGCGAGATGAAGGTCAACATGGGAACTGTTGAATATGCAGAAAGACATGCATTCCCACCACTAGATTATATCTTGAAGCAGCTGCTCTCAATCTACAAAATCAAAATTTTCTTAAAAACAATTCTTCATTATTACAGAATTAGGTGATTATTCAGCAAATGCGGTCACGCTATATTCTTACGTTGGCACTTTTATGTGCATAATGGGGACCTGTTAGGTTCTAATTTAATTTGTGTGATTAAATTATTACGCTATTCTCCACCATCATTATAGGAGTCTGATGGGGAAAACCGGCTGACGCAAAGGCGCTGAGTCATTGAGTTCAATTTGGACTCTGCAAGGCCACTAATTATACACATCTACATAAACAGTGAAATTATTAAGTTGACAGTATTTGCTCTAGGCACACTGCAAACACAGTGAGCGTTTAAAATCTTTAAGTAGGTCTACTCATGACAACGTTCTCAGAGGCGGAACTGGAACTGCCTCTTTCAGTCCGTCCTTATATTTCTCGGCATTTTTTAGATCCTTTTTAAATTTTTTCCTACTTTTTCTGTCTGTATCTCAACTTCTAACTCATTTATCTTTCATCACATTGTATCTTTCTGACTCTTTTCATTCCATCCCACCATTCACTTCTAAATATATTTTCCCAAAAGTGAGGCTGCCATTTGACCACAGCCAACTTCGCAGGACCAGGGGTTCCCCCTTTTATATTTTCCACACCTTATACTTACTTACTCCATGCAGCAGAGTCCTTCTTGAGAAGCAAATCGTTTCGCAGGTAGTCAAGAAATTCCCCGCAGTTTATGGAACTATTACGTGCATTACAACATTCACTACTGACTCCACCTGTTCCTATCCTCAGCCAGACAAACCCAGTCCATGCCCTTATATCTACCTTCCTGAAGATTCATTTTACATTATCCTCCATTTACGTCTGGGTCTTTCAAGTGGTCTCTTTCCTTCAGATTTCCCCACCAAAACCCTAAATAAACATCTTCTCCCCATACGTGCTAAATGCCCCACCCATCTCATTCTTCTCGACTTGATCAGCCGAACAGTATTGGGCGAGGAGTACAGATCATTAGGGTCTTCATTATGTAATTTTCTCCATTCCCCTGTTACCTCGTCCCTCATAGGCCCAAATACTCTCCTCAACACCCTATTCTCTCATATTTTCTATCTCGTTGCTAGTTTCAAGTTTATCAATTTTAGCTTTCAGATACTCCTTTTTATTCTTGAAATGTCTACTAGCTTCATATCTTACATTGTTTAGATTATCAGCATTCTTTTGATTTGGTTTCTGTAACCACTGCATTTTAGCACGATTCCTTTGATCTAAAAAATCTAAGCATTTTTCACCATTCTTCATGATGCTTCAATTCGTACAGACCGAGACTTTCTTTAGTTTAGGTTTTGATATTGTCTTTACGGTTCTCCCACTCCCTATTTACGCCCTCGCTATCACTTAAGTTCTCCATAGTTGCAAACCTGTTTTAAGTCTTATCTGATACTGCTTCCTAGCTTTTAGCCCCACCCTTTATTACTTTTCTTTGTATCCGCTGTAAACTCATATTTTTCATTGTTGTACTTTTGTCTTATTTTACGTCTACCCCTCTACTAGACACATTCCTGCTTTCATTTTTACGCTTGGTATTTACCCTTCTTTATTACTATTGGCTTATTGTGATATTAATAATGTAGGTCAGCACAACTGTTTTTATTACACAAGGTAATTACATAGGCTACATGTTTCGACTATTGAACAGTCATCTTCAGGCCTATTCTTTACAGGTTAAGTCACAGGATGCTGTGCACACATTGGGTATAAGTAGACGCATTTAGCTTGACTAGTTGCGAACTTGAATGAAGGCATCACGATGTGCTTGGCTACGTATTATGATATTAATGGTGTACGTCAGCACAGCTGTTTTTATTACACAAGGTAATTACATAGGCTACATGTTTCGACTATTTAACAGCCATCTTCAGGCCTATTCTTTACAGGTTAATTCACAGGATGCTGTGTATCTGTTGTTGTTGTTGCCCCGCGGGAATGCGCGTATTGTTGTATTATCTCACACGATGACTATGTCTTGCAGAATTCGGGAATGAACTATCTGGTGAGGCTCGCTGTCTGTTAACTTAGGTACCGTACGTTTGTATTGGAAGAGTGAGCTTCCTCGTCAAGGTTGTCTCCTGACGTCTGGTGACCAGAGATGGATAACAAATATTAGCCTAAGCTTTTACCGCGTTATTATCAAATGTGTACATATTTGACAGGGAAAACTTACGGGTGTTGGGTTGAACTGCTTAGTTTCGTTGTGTTTAATCCTTGCTGCTGGATGTAGTTTGCAGTGTGGGTGCGCCGTTTTTTACTACTGGCTTGCTTGCGTGCATAATGCCTTCTTCCCGAATCTCTTTTTCGTGTACATTTTTTTCAAGAAGCTGGCTCTTTTACCAGAAAAGCGGAAGCAGCAGTTTCCAACGGAAATTTGGTAGGTACCTAAGTACTGATATTATATTTGGTAATACCTGAGACTCAGCGCCCGGAGCTAACTTGCAGTTACAATACCACAAAATGCAGAAGAAATTCCCACAAGGAAAATGTGAATGTGTTCAAAATTTTCAGCTTTTTTTCTTCCAAATCCCGAAAGAAAATTTTCTATAGCATTTATGAATATAGATAACGAAAGATGCCCGATAATGGCTTCGTATTCGAGATCACCGAATTTGAATTTTCACGAATTTTTCTAATGAGGTTTATAATAAAAGTGTCTTGTATACCCACAGATAGGGCAGCCAGCAAGAAGCTTTTCGCTGCTGTTGTTGAAGCTCAAGTTACGAGAAGTCGTGACATGAAGAGCTGCAAAACAGTCACGGTATCGTGAAAATTCTCTGACTGGACAGCTTAAGTCAGCATTGATTTCAGGGATTTTTAAGCGCCTTTGCAATACAATTTTAAACGCGACTATTAGATTTGTCCGTCTGCCTCTCCGCGTGGAGTAAGTCGACTTCCACCGGAGGGATTTGCGTTAAAATTGTTATTATATTCCCCTATTAAATTTTGTCGACACATTCAAATTTTCATTGAAGTGAGAAAAATATAAAAGGCACTAATTTAATAAATGTCCAACAATATGCGACTTATTCAGTTTATTACATTTCTGTAGGCAGCTCTACATGTTTCGGATGTTGACACCCATCATCAGGAGCTCGTACAACTGCAATTACAGGTTCTGGTATTGATTAACCGGATCTACTGCCATCCGCTTTCGTTGTTGAGTTGGAACTGATTCATGTGTATCGTACGGTACCTACGTTTTAACAATGGTCTGCCATTTGCAGTTAATCTGCGCCAGGTGAATCTATTCCTCACCCTCCCTTCTTAATTTCTGAGATCTATTGCAATATTTTCCTCTCATCTACACTCCGAGCATGCTTGCAGCCTCTTCCATAAAGATTTCCCTAGAAAAACTCTGCAGGCATTTATGTATTCCTCCATACGTGCCATATCTCCTGTCCACCTTGTCATACTTGATTTATCCCCCATATAATGAAGAGTAAAGTAATGGACCTTCTCTTTACGCGATTTTCTCCAGCATTCTCTTACTGGTCCCTTGTTAGCTCCGAATACATTCCTCAGCACCATGTTCTTGAGTGTCCTCAAACTGTGTAAGAGACCAGGTTTCACAACCACAAGAAACGGCAAGCAAAATTATAGTTCTGTATGTAAATTATTCCTTTTTGGGTAATTCCCCGGGGAATTACCCAAAAATGAATAATTTACATTTAGAACATGGCGAAAGCTTAAGAACAATATAGTTCTGTATATTTTAATGTTTATGTTTAAATAGCAAAGGGAACAACAACGTATTCTGTGCTGAATGATAGCAGGCATTCTTCGAATTTAATCCTTTCTTGATTTATTCTATATCCAATTTTAATTTAGCAGTGTCGTTTCTCGGTATTCTAAATTTGTCACATTTTCAAAGAATGTTATCTAAAATTATTTTGTCATACTGTCCTGTACTCTGTTTACCAGACATGTACATATGCTTAGCTTCCTCAACATTTGCTACCAGACCAACCTCGAGTAATAATGCTCCTGTGCTTTTCTTAATAGTGTATACGTATTTGTCCAATAAATTAAAATCTGCGTAGAATAGAATCCTTTGTGTCCCATTCAGTTTCAATCCCTCCTGTTTTGCTTGGACTTTGAAAAGCAGTACAAAGCAGTACAAAGTTGAAAACAGTTATGACAAAGCATCTCCTGGTTCCAGAAGATTCTTAATAGGATATATATCAGACAAATGTTTTCCTATTCGGGTTTTGCTGTGGCTTCCATTTAAACGTATTTTAATGACCTACCTGTTGGCACGGTGATACGAGACTCAGTAACAATGGAATGCACTCCTCTCTCAAAATAAAGTCCAGAATTTCTTGAAGTCTATAAAGTGCAGAAACACTACCATATTTTATTCCAGACTTTTCTCAAATACTTGACGAAATCAGAATATGTTATCCATTGTTGATTAGTAATGTTGGCAAATAATTTCTTTTACATATGGATTTTATGTTGATAGAAGAATGCTGGATACAATTTTGTATGTAGTTTGTAACAATGATACTCCTTGACAATTTATACAGCCTCTTTTTCACTCTTCATATAAAGAGAGAGAGAGAGAGAGAGAGACAAAAAAGGCTAACTCCCTCCAATATTCAGTTCATTCTTCCTTCTACCAAGTATAATTAAAATTTTATAATCTCATAAATTATTCTTTTGTTTCCTGCTTGAGTAATTTTTGCTGAAATTCCATAAATAACTAGCGGTTGATCCTTTTTCTATATTTTCAATAACCGTCTGAAACGAAGAGGCATTAAACTCACTTTCCAGTCGCTCAGCGATGTGTCAATCTTAGTCCGCTCTATATCACTGCCCTACATATTCCGTAATTTACGTATGTGTTTCTCCCATTTTTTGAAATAAGTAACACCATTAAATAAAATGTAAGTAAATCAGGTAGGCAAGAAATATTTCCCTAACCAAAGTGACGTCTTTAGCCGCATCTGCAGATCATGAAAATTAAACCCAAATCATCTTTCGAACACCGTTTAAGAGGCTAAAACTTAGCCCTTGTAGCTATATGCCTTTAGTGCGGCCATTTGAAAGACTGGTACGAAGAATTACAGGTAATATTACAATATAACTTCGGGAAACCCGGTGCTAGTCAAGACTAATTACGCTTAAGCTACGTTCTTTTATCAGCGGTTCACTTACCTGCGTCACTCGACCACTGCTTTTGAAAAAAACTGTATATATGATAGTGCGAACTTCTTTTTGATTTTAATTATCGCCCCATGAAATCAAACAGAATGAGCAAAACTGTTCCTTGTTTCATGTGGGTGGTCAGGTCATGCTCAGGTCACTTTAAAACCCGAGCCAATTTGGAATGGAGGTGAGCTGAACAGGCTTGCGGGAAATCTTAATGAGGAAATAAAAATGTGCTGGGTTTCCTTAATGATAAACAAGATATTAAAATACAGTAAGCGAAGACATTATACGGATTAATTATACATCTTGAAGGTTAGACAGTAACCAGAAATTCGACATCGTTAATGTTCCCGTAAATATGATAATCAGATATGAAATAAATTCCAAGAATCCACGTACGCTGCTGTTACATTCAGGAGCCCCGGTCTTGCTAGGACTACTCTGTCCACCGTATATAAGTGAGTGTATTTACTGCCGTCAGCTCACTGCTGCACAGGTAGCCATGGCAACACTCAGGCTGTGGCTCTGCCTTCTTCCACTTCTATCATGTTCGGCGCTGGAGGAAGCCACCACAAATTTCGCAACACATGCAGGTAAGGTCAGTTTTCAAATAATTTATTTAAAAGTGAATTGAAATGGGAGGAAACGTTATTAGATAAACCAGCATTTTAACATGCCTCTCTCTTAACTCTTGCGTCCTATACAGATTCTTTTCTGAAATAAAGTGAAATGCCAATTTGATGCAACTAGGTAATTTTATTGATGTATTCTTAGCTCGACATGTTTCGGGTACATACGCCCGTCATCAGAAGCATTAGATGTTGAGTTGCAGCATATGGTTTTCTGCACCGAGTTTTTGGATGGGTGATTGTCTTGAGAGCCGCTGCGTAGTTCGTGTTTACGGTGCGGATGGTGCCATCGCACGGCACCATTCGCACCGTACACACGACCTACACAGCGGCTCTCAAGACCACCACCCATCCAAAAACTCAGTGCAGAAAACCATATGCTGCAACTCAACATCCAATGCTCCTGATGATGGGTGTATGTATCCGAAACATGTCGAGCTAAGAATACATCAATAAAATTACCTAGTTACATCAAGTTGGCACTTCACTTTATTTCATGAGGAAGATGCACGGTCAAACAACCCTCAAGATTTTTTTTCCGATTCCTTTTCCTCGTTGGTAAAAATAAGCTACGTTTTTAGATTAATATATTCTTCGTTATAAAATGATTTCGTTTGAAAGCTAACATTCCACCGCACAAGGTCACACCCCAATGGACCATGCTTAATATTCACCGCCGGAAATTTTCGTATACCACAATATTTTGTTTGTGCTCTCATATGAACTCTAGATTTTTTTAGTTCAAGTATCAGATATCAATTCTGCGTTAATGTTAAGAAAGACGATAAACTCTCATCTCATTTGCCCTGGTAATAATAGGTATAAACATAATAACAACAACTTCGGGATATGGTGTTTCTGAAATAAATAAATATATTTTAGCGCTTAAATGTCACTTCTTATTTGGAATGCTGAGAACAAGATGGAGAATAGGAACGACGGTTAGAGAGCAAAGTGGGATGCGGGAGGTGATGTTAGGGACGAACTGAAGCGAACAAAAATTCTTTCGTCAAATGTCTATTTCTTACTAAACTCATAGATCCGTCGTGTTTCAGCTACACGCAGAAATTGCGCAGACATCCATAAGACATAAATCTTTAAAAAAAAAAAACTATAAGTACATACTTAATTTCTTACACCATGGAGCATAGTCCTTGAGAAGTTAACCGGTTCTCAGGTAGTCAAGGAATTCCCCACAATTTATAGAACCCAAAGGTTCATTACCGCATCCGCAAGTGCCCGCCATCTGTCCCTGTAATGAGCCACGTCTATCCATTCCATGCTCCCAAATCCCACTTCCTGAAGACCCATCTTACTATTATCTTCCCATCTACGCCTGGGTCTCCCAAGTGGTCTCTTTCCCTCCGGTTTCCCCACCAATACCCTGTATACGCCTCTTCTCTTCTCCATAGGTGCTACGTGTTTCACCCATCACATTCTTCTCGATTTAATCACACGAAAAATATTGGGTCAGCACAGATCATGAAGCTCTTAATTATGAAGTTTTCTCCACTCTCCTGTTACCTCGTTCCTTTTAGGCCCATATATTCTCCTCAGCACTCTATTCTCAAACACCCTCAGCCCATGCTCCTTCCTCAGTGTGAGTGGCCATGTTTCACACCGGCACAAAACAACAGGCAAAATTATAGTTCTGTGTACCTGAATTTTATATTTTTGGATAGCACACTGGAAGACAAAATACCCTGCACCGAATGATAGCAAGCATTCTCTGACTTCATTCTACTCTTAATTTCTTCTTGAACAGAATTTTGATTTGTTAAGGTTTTTCCCAAATATTTGAACTCTTCCATCTTTTCAAAGGAACTACTATCATTTTTTATATCGTGAACTGGTTCTACATTTTGATCTCGAGACATCACCATATACTTAGGTTTATCAAAATTTACTTGTAGTTCAGTCTCCTTACTAGCAACTACTAAAGATTCGTTGTTTTTCTTTACAGTATGTATACTCCCTCCCCCAGTATATTAACATCATCAGCATAGCCAAAAGCTGGTGTGTACCATTTAATTCCAAACCATCCTGCTTTACCTGAACCCTCCTAATGGCATAATCTAAAGCACAGTTGAAAAGCAATGGCGATAGAGCGTCTCTCTGTTTCAAACCATTCCCATTAAGTAACATGTCAGACAAATGCTTGCCTATCCCGACTCAGCTATAAGTTTCCTTCCGACACATTTTTATTAGCCTTACCAGTCTCGTGGGGACAACAGACTTAATGAGAATATTATACAAAACCTCCCTCCTAACTGAATCATAAGCTTTCACGAAGTCGATAAATAGCTGATGCACTGCTTAATTTTATTCCCATTTTTTTCCAAGTATTTGACGAGTGCAAAATATATGACCAATAGTTGACCTGAAGCGTCGAAATCCACATATAATAGTCCTCAACAATTTTCTCTGTGTATGGAGTTAACCTTGACAGAAGGATGTAAGATAAAACTTTGTATGCAATTGGCAAAAAGATATGCCTGTATAATTACCACACTCTGTTTTAACCGCTTTCTTGTAGATAGGTACAATGATAGACCCCTACCAGTTCTCAGGCAATTCCTCCTTATTCCAGACAGAATTAATAATTTTATGGATCTCTGAGCTAATTGTTCTGCCCCCCCTGATTTAATCAGTTCTTCTGGGATTTAATCAATACCTGGTGATTTGTGTTCTTTAATCTTTCAATAGCCAAATCCACCTCAACGGCACTCAGCTCAGGTATTAGCGGTTCTGTTGTATGTATTTCTGTCTGCCTAATATCACTAACCACATATATATTGAAAAGCTGAAAGAATTCGTTCCCCCATCTTGCCAAAATATTGTTGGGGTCTGTAACCAAATCACCTTTCTCGTCCTTTATTATATTATTTCTAGGTTGCAGGCTCAAGCCTGCTTGAGCCTGCAACCGGACACCACTCCAGCCTAACTGCACCTTACCTCCAACATACAGCAAAACAAGAACGAAACGACCAATGTGGTCAACAACATCATAGTCGCGAGCTCCTGATGATGGGCATAATAATACTTCAAACATGTTTAGCCTATAAGAAGTACAATAAAATATCAAGTGGCATCTAGTTGGTTTTTTGGATTATATTGTCTCAGGTTAGGGTAAATTGGCAGGATTATGTGAATTTTTTGGAAAACTAAGATCCTGCTTTTGGACTTTCATTTTCTGTATTTCAATAGCATTGCACACATGTGACGAAACTGCCCAGGACCTATGCTTCTTCTTCCTCTTCTTATTCATCTATCACCAATTAAGCCCTTCGACCTGTTCTCATTCGTAGTAGTTTATTAATATGTAAATCTTTTAGGCATTTACTAGGAATTCTTGCGCGGACAATCGGCCCAGAAAAAGACCCCTACCTGTAACGGACAACACAGACAGTAACTTGATTCCTGAGCTCCTTCACAATGCACAAGCTGTAGCGAGCGCGGATTGGCTCACGTCGAAAAGTCCAGGCAACCTTATACTTACTTACTTACTTACTCACTCCATGGTGCAGAGTCCTTCT
>Ga0123355_10022007_pt1 | contig 10214 bp, 7 predicted proteins | sample TergutEmb28metaG_3_FD_89872 | JGI IMG/M metagenome (GOLD analysis project Ga0123355, IMG submission 89872) | Embiratermes neotenicus P1 segment gut microbial communities from Petit-Saut dam, French Guiana - Emb289 P1 | ecosystem: Host-associated > Arthropoda: Insects > Digestive system > Gut ... | reverse complement strand
GCAACGCGATGGCAGGCTCGTAGACTTTCTCGAGGAGGATGTGTCTTCCTACTCCGACGGACAACTCGGGGCGGCCGTTCGCAGTATCCACACTTCTTGCCGCCAGGTCCTGGAGCGGTATATCAAGCTTGAGCCGGTACTCTCTTCCGAGGAGGACCATCCGGTCACCGTGCCGCCAGGCTTTGATTCGGCAGCGATCAAACTCGTTGGTAACGTAAGCGGCGAACCACCCATCCGGGGCTTGTTACGCCATCGCGGTTGGCGCGTTGCCGCAGTGACCCTGCCGTCGCTGCCGCAGGGTACGGGCCGAGCGATTGTGGCCCCGGCAGAAGTTGAAGTCCCCTAAGCAACTCTATCCCAGCACAGCGAAGCCCTTACACTCGCGCAACCTTCATAGGAGATTTCGTTGGAATCCAAGTTCATTGTTGGCATCGATTTAGGCACCACGAATTCCGCACTGGCCTACTCTGAATTCGGTGCCGAGTCGCAGAACCCGCGCATCGACATTAACGTTATTCCTCAGCTCGTCAATCCCAATGAAGTGGCCGACCGGACACTTCTCCCGTCTTTTCTTTATATCGCTGGTGATTTGGATTTTCCCAAAGGCAGCCTGAGCCTGCCTTGGGATGCGGAACCTAAAGTCGTGATTGGCGAGTTGGCGCGCAAGCGGGGTGCGGAGAACCCGGGAAGACTGGTCTCATCCGCCAAGTCATGGCTTTCTTATGCGGCGGCAAATCGCACAGCACCGATTCTCCCATGGCAGGCTCCAGAGGAAGTCAGCAAATTGTCTCCGGTTGAAGTCTCATCCCGCTATCTCGAGCATCTCCGGACAGCGTGGGACATGCGTCATGCGGCTCGTGGGACAGATCACGCTTTGGCTGCACAAGACGTGCTGCTCACGGTACCGGCGTCATTTGACGAGGAAGCGCGAGAGTTGACGCGGCGTGCGGCTGAGCAGGCTGGACTCGAACGCGTCACGCTTCTCGAAGAACCACAGGCTGCGTTCTATGCTTGGCTTGAGAGCCAGGGAGAAGGGTGGCGCAAGCGCATCAAGGTAGGCGACCTGGTTCTGGTCTGCGATGTTGGTGGTGGAACCACTGACTTCAGCCTGATTTCGGTGTCGGAAGAAAAGGGTGATTTGGCCCTCAAGCGTGTTGCTGTCGGCGACCACATCCTGTTGGGCGGTGACAACATGGATCTTGCCCTGGCGCGATTGCTCCAACAGAAGCTCGAGGCGGAAGGGCAGCGCATCGACACCTATCAATTGCAGGCTTTGTGGCACCATTGCCGCTCCGCAAAGGAGTATTTGTTCGAACATCACAAGAGCCAGAAGCAGGATGTCACCTTGCTAGGCAAAGGACGCAAGCTGGTTGGCAGCACGGTCAAGACTGAGCTCTTGCGCGAAGACTTGAACCGCGTCCTTGTCGAAGGATTCTTCCCGAAAGTGCGAAGCGACGAAATGCCTGCCCGGCAGCGCCGGATTGGATTCCAGGAATTAGGCCTGCCCTACGCCGCCGATGCCGCGATCACCAAGCACCTGGCACGCTTTCTGTCGCAACAGGTTCAAAACAGTCCGGAAATTGGCAACATACGGCGCGGGCGAAGCGGATTGGCCTGTCCAACCCATGTTCTATTCAATGGCGGTGTTATGAAAGCGGACGTACTGCGCGGGCGACTGATTGAGGTGTTGAATAGCTGGCTCACCGAAGAGGGATTTGAGACTCTGGGTGCAGCAAATGTTCTGGATGCGCCTGATCTTGAGCACGCCGTGGCCCGAGGCGCCGCCTACTATGGAAGAGCACGACGTGGAAAGGGAGTGCGCATCCGAAGTGGAGTTTCTCGCACCTATTACATCGGGATCGAGAGTGCGATGCCAGCCGTCCCTGGGATTCCAGCTCCAATGAAGGCACTATGCGTGGCACCTTTTGGGATGGAAGAAGGCACTCAGGCGACGGTACCAGACCGGCAGTTTGGGCTGGTCGTTGGTGAACCGGCAGAATTCCGCTTCCTGAGCTCCACGATTCGAAAGCAGGACCGGGTCGGCGATCTGCTTGAGAACTGGGGAGACGAGATCGAGGAGCTCAGCCCGCTCGAAGTCACGCTGACAGTCAAGGGCCAGCAAGGAAGTGTGTTTCCGGTGGGCTTGGAGTCTCGCGTGACGGAGATCGGAACGCTTGAACTCTGGTGTGCGGCGCGCGACGGCACGAATCGCTGGAAGCTCGAACTGAACATCCGCGAGAAGAGCGACGAATGAGCAATCGACCCGAGCCGTTTTGAGGTTGCGATGGAAGGTGCCTCCCGCTACCTGATTGGCATTGACCTCGGCACTACGAATTGTGCCGTGGCCTATGTCGACACCCTCGAAAGCGCTAACCGCGGCGATGCGTCAACGATCCGGACCTTTGAAATTGCGCAGCTCATCGGTCCGGGTGAAGTGCGCGCGTTGCCGCTTTTGCCTTCCTTCCTGTATTTCCCAACTGAGGACGAGATTTCTTCGGGCTCGCTGAGCCTGCCATGGCAAGAGCGCCCATCGAGAATCATCGGTACGATGGCCCGCGAGCAAGGCGCACTGGTGCCGGGGCGCCAGGTGTCTTCGGCGAAATCGTGGCTGTGTCAAAGTGCGATCGATCGAACCGCCAGCATTCTCCCGCGGGATGCGGAGCCGGCGGAACCGAAGATATCTCCTGTGGAAGCCTCCGCCAGCTACCTCTTGCATCTGCGGAACGCCTGGAACCATGCCAAAGGGAGCGAGGGCAGCGCCGACCCGCAACAGCTTTTCGAAAATCAGGAGATTGTTCTAACGGTGCCAGCTTCATTCGACGAGGAAGCACGAGAGCTGACCGTAGAAGCGGCGCGCCAGGCTGGGCTGCAACATCTGACTCTGCTGGAAGAACCGCTGGCTGCTTTTTACGCCTGGATTGCGCGGAATCGGAGCCTACTGCATGAGCACCTTCAGGACGGCGAGCTGGTTTTGATCTGTGACATCGGAGGCGGCACGTCAGATTTCAGCCTGGTGCGTACTCACCTGCAAGACAAGAACATTGAGTTTGAACGCACCGCTATCGGCGAACACCTGCTGCTCGGAGGAGAGAACCTCGACCTCGCCTTGGCGCTCCGCTTAGAAGAGAAGCTCAACACGAAACTCAGTCTGCGCCAGCGCCATGCATTGCGAGTTATGTGCGCGGCAGCCAAGGAGCATCTGCTCAGCGAGGAGGGCATTGATCGTCTTCCCATCAACATACTGGGTGGCGGACGGTCGGTAGTCGGGCAAATGCTAAGCAGCGAGCTGAGCCGCGATGAAGTGACGGAGGCGATCACGAAAGGCTTTCTGCCACGCACTCGACCCGACGAGATGCCCCGACGTGCTCATGCCGTGGGCCTTAGGGAAATCGGGCTGCCCTACGCCCCGGACCCGGCCATCACGAAACACCTTGCCATGTTCCTCAAACAAGCCGCCCTGACGATGGGCGGGAGAGGAGATGCGCAGTACCACGTCGAGGATCGTCGACCGATGGTGAAACCGGATGCGGTTCTGTTCAACGGCGGCTTCTGCATACCTGCCATCGTCCGCAAGCAGATCACTGAGGCCATTGGCTATTGGTTTGACGACGGCAGTGCCTGGCGACCGAAAATCTTGACCAACGAAGCCATGAGCAGCGCTGTCGCTGTGGGCGCGGCCTACTACGCGCGCGTAAGGAGGGGCGCCGGGCTGCGTGTCAAAGCCGGCAGCGCCTCGACTTACTACATTGGACTGCGTGCTGAACAGGGCATTAAGGCGGTGTGCGTGCTGCCCTCCGGTACCAACGAAGGCACAACCTTTCCGCTCTTGGATCACGAATTCGCGGTGCTGGCTAACCGCCCCGTCTCGTTTCACCTCTATAGCTCGCTGTTTCGCCACGATACGCACGGTACCATCGTCGAATTGAACTCGGACGAGATCCATCGCCATTCGCCGCTCGGCACGTTGCTGCGCTATGGAAAGAAGCTCAACCAGATGGAACTCGGAGTACGGTTATCGGCGAGCTTCACTGAGCTGGGAACGCTCGAGCTGTGGTGCGAGTCGGTGAACTCACCGCATCGCTGGCGGCTGCAGTTCGAGTTGAGGCAACGAGCGAGGGAGGCGGAGCAAAGCGGATTCGATCGGCCGCCGACTACGATTGCGGATGCATCAGGCATTTCGGACCCTGTGCTGAAATCTGCGATGAAGTTGATTGAGGCTACCTTCAGTGAGCCGAGACCTGAGATATCTGACCTGGTCGATCCAGCTTCACTGGTTGGAAGACTGGAGTCGGTGACTGGACAGAAACGAGAATCTTGGTCGCTGTTGACAGTACGATCATTCTGCGATGGCTTGCTGCAGGTGGCGGATGGGCGAAGACGGAGTCCACGACACGAAGTTCGCTGGCTTAACCTCTTTGGCTATTGCATGCGCCCGGGATTTGGAGATCAGCAGGACCTCCTGCGAATGAAAGATGCGCGCCGGATTTATCAAGCGGGATTGGCATTTCCACAAGACCTTCAGTCTCAGATCGATTGGCTGGTGGCATGGCGCAGGATTGCTGGCGGCCTGAGCTCCGCCCACCAACAAGAGCTGCGCCATTACCTCGAGAATCTCGGCATTGGTGGCAAGAAGATACCCAAGCGGCTGAACTCCCAGGTGGATCATGAAGGCTGGCGCTTGCTGGCGAGCCTTGAACATCTGCCCGGCACGACTCGCGCAGCCCTCGGAAGTGAGTTGCTGCGTAAGCTCAAGAGAGAACCTGCGGACAGCGCTTGGCTGTGGTCGCTAGCCCGACTCGGGATGCGCATCCCGCTTTATGGACTACTCACTTGTGTAGTTCCTGCGGAGAACGCGGCGGGCTGGATTGCTACCCTGCTGGACTCGTCTAAGGTGACACATGAGACTGCCGCGGCAGTCGTTCAGCTAGGTAGGCGCGTCGACGATCGGTCACGGGACATCAGCCACGATGTAACGCTCTCCGCGGTTTCAAAACTAAAGTCAGCCGCGGTGGTAGATGATGCTTTCTTGCGGCCCCTCGAGGAATACATGGCTCCTACTCACTCCGATGTTCTGTACACGCTCGGTGAGCGTCTGCCGATAGGCATGGAGCTGGAAAGCACTTCGAAATGTCTGTCTCCGGTTGTCGCCCTGATTTCGTAGCCTGCACCAATTGCGCTCCCGCAGCCTTGATACCCGGCTCCAGGTCGGGGTACGCAGCAGTGTGCTCTTCGATGTAGCATTGCCGCTCATACACCGTTGTCGTAGCAGACCAACTCTACTTGATTCCCCTCAGGATCGGTGAGGTAAAGTGACCGCCAGTGCACCCATGCATGTTCGGTTGTTTCGACTTCAAGTCCTAACGCTCTGAGCCGTTTCACTTCGGTATCGAAATCAGCCAGCGATATCTCAAACGCGATGTGATCGATCGTTGAGGTCTGAACGTCCGGAGCACGATAAGCCGGCATACCTGATCGATCGAACAAAGCGAGCACCTGAGTGTGACCAGCGTAGCCATCCGCAATCTTGAAGAATGCACAATTCGGAACTCTGGTCAGCAAGCAAAGTCCAATGACCTCCTTATAGAACCTTTGCATTGCATCGAGATCGGTAACACGCAGCGCAATCTCGCCGAGGCCCCGCACTGCAGTGCGAATGCCACTTGTGCTTGTTGCCATAATCGCCCCCTCTCCGAAACCACTCAATGGTAGGGATTATGGGCTTTGCTCGGTCGATGCAATTTTACCTGGCGCTCGAGTCTGGACGCAGTTTGAGTTTGAGTGGCGGCACCCTGCCTGCGATAAAATCGCATCCCCGCACACAAAAAGGGGAAGACACCTGAGACATCACCGAACGCCAACGGCAGATTGTAGCCAGACACATACGCGGCGAAAACACGCACAATTGGCAAGCTGGTTTACGACCCTTCGTTCACAATAAGGGTGCCATCGCCAAGAGTGCCATCGCCGAAGTTGTGCCGCTGGGCGCGGTGTTCAACGGCATCGAAGGCGTGCGTGGCTTCTATCAGAGCATTGCTGCCGCCCCGCCAGACCTGAGGATAGAGGTTCGGTCTGAACTATGATGTTCCCGGCTGCGCTTTATTCGGAAAGTCATCCTAGTCTGGCACCCACAGGGCGAATTTGCGGGCATCAAAGCCTATGGGGAACACCGTTCGTATCGAGATGGCTGCTTTCTACGCGTTCGCTGAGAAGTCAGAGCTTTTTGCCGAAAAGATTTAAAACGATCGTGCTTTGCAGCAGATGCAGGGCGAACGTGACGGAGGCAAGAGCCAGAGCATTGAGCTCATGCCGGGACAAGTTGAGTGGGAGGAGCCGATAGGGCGCATTCACCGCTCTGTGACTGTCGGCCAGCAGCCCTATGAGCGATTCGCGAGTTTCCTGCTCGATCGCCCCGATACATGACCGCAGCCTACTGAGGAGTAGCCACGCGAAAATCACAGACTCCAGAAAGAACGGCAAAATGGCGGACGATCTCAAGCGTGCGGTTGTCTGGAAGAACCTGCTCCTCAATGGGGTGGATTACTGTGCCCTATGGCACACCACAGAAGGCTGGCTGCTTAAAGGCACGGTCGTCGGAGTCCTCAACGATCAACGACCGACGTTCGCACATTACGAAATCTATTGCGACGACAACTGGCTGACGCACCGAGTTCAAGTCGAACGCACAATCGGGAACGATGTCAAGAGCCTCAGCTTGACCGTGGAGAGCCGTGGCGTATGGCGAAGTTCAAATCAGGAGTTGCGCGAGATTCGTGGCTGTAACGACGTTGATCTCGCGCTAACGCCAGCAACGAACACTCTTCCAATTCGGCGTCTCAGCCTCAAAATCGGCAGCAGCGAGTCGGTCATTGCCGCTTGGATCCAGTTCCCTGAGCTTGCTGTTCAACCGCTGTCTCAACGCTACACACGGCTGACCAAAGACACTTATCGCTACCAAACCAATACTGGATTCTCGGCTGAGATCGCGGTTGATGATCTGGGGTTGGTAACTGCTTACCCCGGTGGCTGGGAACGCATCGGTACCGTCTAGCCGAATTGGCGAGTTGGCGGTATTGCGGTCACGATTTGCCCCAACACTGCGGCAAGTCGAGCACGAACCATACTTTGACCCCGACACATCTTTTGTACTCTGCAGTTCCATACTGGGATGAACGCGACGACCCAAACGCAGAGTTCATGATGACGCATTCTACGGAAACAGCTCTACGAATGTGGTCGGTGAGACTCTGGATCCAAGCGAAAAAAGGAAAGGCACAAAACGGAAAACCCGGTTGTCTGCATGATCGAGGAAGATCGGACTTGACCACCCTCCACCACATCGACCCGGCAATTGCCTTAGCCGGAGGTGAAAAAAATCGTGGCACGACCCCGCAGCCGCCACGGCTAGGTGAAGAGGGTCGGTTTCCGTCACATTAATTAATTACTATTATAATGGCGCGGGCCTCGTCGATCCATACTAAATTCTGGGCAAGCTGATTCCGCGAATCTGTTACTCCTGCCAGTTACGGGCGCGGGCCGGATCGCTCCATACTGATTTCCGGGCAAGCAACGCGGCCCCAGCCAGCCTTTTCCTATTGCGCAACAGCCAGCCACAAATCTATCACCGAACGTAGGAGGGCCGAGTGTATGGGCATTCTTCATCGTCGTTATCGAAATGTTCTCGCCGCCATCTTGCCGATGGCGATCCTGCTCTTAGTCTCCTGCAGCAATCGGCAGCCGGAGACGGGTGAGACTGGGAACGGTTCTGCCGCCCGAGGCGCCGGAATGAGGCTAAACGGCGCTGGAGCTACGTTCCCGGCGCCTCTGTACGCGCAGTGGGCCGCCGCTTACAGAAACGCAGCTAACATCGAAATCAACTACGCTGCTATCGGTTCCGGCGGTGGCATCAACCAGATCCAAGCCAGAACCGTCGACTTTGGCGCGACGGACGATCCGTTGACAATCGAGGAGCTTCAGAAGAGCAACCTGGTTCAGTTCCCAGCCATCATTGGGGGAGTCGTCTTGGCCTACAATATCTCCGAATTCAGCGGCGAACTCAAGCTGGACGGGCCGGCTGTCGCAGATATATTTCTGGGCAAGATAAAACACTGGGATGATGCACGCATTAAACAGCTAAATCCCGGCACTCATCTTCCACATATGGCAATTACACCCGTCTATCGTTCCGACGGTTCGGGTACCTCGTTTATCTTCACCACTTATTTAGCCAGGGTAAGTCAAGCGTGGCAGTCGTCTGTAGGTGCCGGTAAGTCTGTACAGTGGCCTACTGGGGTCGGGGGCAAAGGTAATCCCGGTGTCGCCGGGTTTATTAAGCAAATCGCGGGCGGAATAGGGTATGTTGAGTTCTCGTATGCCAATACAAACTCTCTTCCCATGGCCACGTTGAAGAATAGAGATGGTCAGTTTGTAAAGCCAACCAGCGCTACATTTGCGGCTGCTGCGGCAAGCGCGCATTGGGATCCCTCGAACGGTTTCAATCTCAGCCTGACCGACCAGCCCGGTGCCGATAGTTGGCCAATCGTCGGAGTGAGTTTCATCCTTATTCCAACGCAACCAGCCGATCCAGAACGGGCAAAAGCAGTACTCAGATTCTTCGATCACTCGTTCAAGAACGGTGGTGATGCCGCCGACAAGCTGGGCTACGTAGAGTTACCGGCGAGTGTAACCGACCAAATCCGACAGGCTTGGTCCGGCATCAAAGGAACAGACGGTAAGTCCATCTGGCAATCGTAAACTGAGTAGTGAAGACGCCATGGGACAAGCAGCAGACACACTCAGAGTAGCGGCAGGCACGACATCCGGCGGTCGCAAGCGGCGCCTTTTCACCATTGAAGATCATCTTTTTCGTGGAGTCTCATTCGCTTGCGCCATGTTTGTGCTTGTTCTTCTGTTGGGCATTCTCACCATACTTACCATTCGAGCATGGCCCGCACTACAGACCTTTGGATGGAAGTTTTTTATTAATTCCGACTGGAACGTGGTTGCTGATAAGTTCGGGGGCTTGTCTCCAATTACCGGCACCTTGGTCACCTCTTTGATTGCAATGGCCTTCGCCGTTCCAACAGCCTTCGGCATAGCCACATTCATCACGCAGCTGTCGCCGGAGTGGTTCAAAAAGCCGGTGGGTATTGCGATTGAGTTGCTCGCCGCTGTCCCCTCCATTATCTTCGGCATGTGGGGGCTGTTCGTTTTTGCTCCGTTCTTCGCTAGGAACATACAACCCTTCCTCAGTTCTACTCTCGGCAAAGTTCCTATTGTGGGACGTCTCTTCCTGGGAGCACCGATAGGGATTGGGCCCTTCTCCGCCGGGTTCATACTGGCGCTGATGTCTTTGCCATTCATCACCGCCGTCATGCGTGACGTGTTCGAGGTGGTTCCGACCCAACTTCGGGAATCGGCGTTCGCGATGGGATCGACCACCTGGGAGGTCGTGTGGAAAATAATTCTTCCCTACACTAAAGCAGGGGTCATCAGCGCTGTGATTCTCGGTCTGGGACGAGCCTTGGGGGAGACCATGGCCGTTACTTTTGTTGTAGGTAATTCACATAACCTCTCGCCTTCGCTTTTTATGCCTGGGACGACTATCGCGGCCACGATAGCCAACGACTTTGCCGAGGCGAGCACCAAGCTCCACCAATCGGCCCTTATAGCGTTAGGTCTGCTGCTCTTTGTAATCACTTTCATGGTTCTGTCTCTCTCCAAGATCCTGTTGATATACCTCGAGAAGCGTCAAGCTGGAGAAAAAAGCTAGAGTTTGAGTGGGAAATACTAGGGTTCGAGGAAACATATGTACGCTAGACGGCTGATGACGAACCGCATCATGATGAGCTTTGCTGTGCTGTGCACGGCTTTTGGTATCTTTTTCCTGTTCTGGGTGCTTAAAGACCTCGTCGTTCACGGCGTGCAGTTCATTAACTGGAAAGTTTTCCTCTACGACACTCCGGGCCCGGATAATTCCGGCGGCGGCCTGCGGAATGCGCTGGTCGGATCGCTGATACTGACCTTCTGGTGCATGGTGATCGCGATCCCCATCGGCGTCCTGGCCGGCACATGGCTTTCGGAATATGGCAAGAACGGGGTATTGGCAAATTTGGTGCGCTTTGTCAATCAAGTGCTGCTGAGCGCGCCCTCCATCGTGTTGGGCGTCTTCATTTACAGCATGATGGTTTATCCAAAGGGCCTGCTCACCTTAGGAG
>Ga0123355_10022006_pt1 | contig 10214 bp, 5 predicted proteins | sample TergutEmb28metaG_3_FD_89872 | JGI IMG/M metagenome (GOLD analysis project Ga0123355, IMG submission 89872) | Embiratermes neotenicus P1 segment gut microbial communities from Petit-Saut dam, French Guiana - Emb289 P1 | ecosystem: Host-associated > Arthropoda: Insects > Digestive system > Gut ... | reverse complement strand
TTTGATTTCACAAGGAAGGTTATTAAAAATTTTTATTCCGGAGTAGTACACTCCATTCTGAAACTTTGTCAAATGAGCTATAGGTGGATGCAAGTTGGTTTTAAGACGTGTATGAACATTATGTCTCACTGCAGACACTATCCCTCCAACACTACATAATATGAATTAGTTACACCACTGTTAAAAAAAAGTAAATAAAATAACCTGACTTTCTGAAATTATTTTCACTAAATAATATTGGAAACAAATTATTTCAGAATCTTATGCTTATTGGACCTTGCATCATTGTGATAGTTGAAGAATAAAAGACCAACTTGATGTTACTTGCTATTTTATTTCACTTCTTATGTGCTCAACATGTTTTGGACATTAATACATCCATCATCAGGGGCTTGCGACTATTCTGTTGAATTACCACATTAGTCGTATTGTTCTTGGTTCGATGTGTGTTGGAGTTTCGGTGTGGTTGGGTTGGAGTGGTATCCGTGTTGCAGGCTTCAGCATGCAACATGGACACCACTCCAACCCAGCCACACTGAACTCCAACACACATCGAACCAAGAACAATACGACCAATGTGGTGATTCAACAGAATAGTCGCAAGCCCTTGATGATGGATGTATTAATGTCCAAAACATGTTGAGCACATAAGAAGTGAAATAAAATAGCAAGTGACATCAAGTTGGTCTTTTATTCTTCAAATTATTTCAGAGTGGCTGGTTATTTTTCTGTAACAGGTATTTACACAAAAAAACAGAAGAATTGTGGAGCAACTTTTATTGAACTTATCATTCTTTTCTATACTGTCTATAATTATTCTTACATGAGATACAATAGTGCAACAGGCTGTGTTACATTGGGCTTTCACTGTCTTGTGTAGCATCAGTTTCACCCTGTTGCTCTGTGTAAACAGTGTATCTGGTGACAGTTATATCACTATGAAACAGGACTGTCACAGAGCTTTAAGATGTAACTCTTACAGGAGGGAATTTTGGGTAAACTTATTTTAATGTTGCTGCTGTTTTATAACTTCGCACCAACTCAGTATATTTCTGAATAATTTCTTAAAATGTGGTGCAGTACCGTTCGTTTAAAGCAAAATAAAATACAAGTGTTCATATTGTGGTCTTGTGGGTTATGACACCTTGTACTGTGGTTGGTGGGGGTGTGCTTCTGCACTGAAGATGGAAACGATATGTCCTCTTGAAACGTTCATTGTCATTTACTAGACTACATGATGTCAAATCCCACCAGTCTTGAATTGTTGTTTATTAATATGTCTGGCTATGCTAAGTCAAATTGTAAGGTACAGAACATTACATGTAGCCTTTGTTGTTTACCTCACCTTTTTTTACGTCTAAGTTTTAATGCCTTTTGTCAATATACACCACTTCTTAATTTAGACCCTCTCATTTTCAGTTTAACACCCTTTGGCTGGCTGTGCTGTATTATGCTAACCCATTATTTCTTAAAGTAATATCATTTTCAGTTTACACCCATTTTTCCAGGAACATAACTTGGGTGTAAAACACGTGCTTGGTGTACACTGAAAATCTTGCTAAATGATGAATTTATGTACTTTTGGGGACATTTTAAGAATACATACAGACCATCTGGTAAGAGACAGTAAACCTCTGATGATTCATTATTCATGAGAGTTGGCATTTCAACTAATGTTTTTATAAGTACATAACAGAAGTGGTTTGTTTATAAAATGCTAAAAGTAAATGAAACAAATAACATGTAACATAATGTATTTTATGTAGAGGTGTATAGAAAGAAAAATGAACAATTAACTTTGAAGAATACGCAGAGTGAATACAATTGCATCATTTTGAAGCCATCTTTATCTTTAGTTTGTGTAGAAAGTCTTCTTATGGCAGTGGATATTGAAATTAAGAACTTTTCTGTTGTACCCCTAAAAGTCCTTTGTTTTCTTTGCCAAGCATTGTTCACTTCTTTAACTCTTTTCCTGCAGATGCTGAAGTTTGTCAATCTGTCCACATTGGCACAGACTGAAATTTGTTGCAAAGTTTGTCATGCAGTAGGTATTGTATTAAACAGCAATTAATTTCACTTACTTTTCCTTACATACTCATGTGGTTGAAATATGCTTTGAATGAAAGTTTAGGTATTAGTGAGGCGTGAATTTTATTATGTCCTGCACAGATGTTTGTATGTGGAAGTGTTCTTAAGAAAACTGATCCAGTTTGGTTTGAGCTTCATGTAAAGAATGGTTTATATTTGACTGATACTGTTTAAACTTGAATTCACATGAAAATTAGAAGTGCAAACTTCCATCAAAATCTGTTCACAGTTTGAGCAAGGAAATGTACATAGTCCTGTATTCCTGATTTTGTATTGGTTTTTTTTTTTTGTGTGTGTGTGTGTGTGTGTGTGTGCAGGGAACACACAAAGATTTGATGAAATACAAATTAAACAGTATATGTCATCACTAGCAACTGAAATATTTTGAATATTTAGTTTGTGTTTCTCTGGGTCATGATACCATGTCTCAAACATTTGGAACATGAAGCTGGCAAATCATCTGCATCTCCTGCTCAGGTCCCAAATGCGTATGGTCCTATAGCCATACTTCTCTACTTCTTCATGGTACAGGTCTTATATACAGTTACAGTTTTACTTTTGTATGGAATTTAAATAAGTTGATGAAGTGTACAAGTAATGTCTCACCTTTTAAGCTCATGGTTCTGTGCATCATAATTCAATATTAATGTCCCAACCTCTACAGGCATGTGAAGCATGTACAAAAAATCACTCAGTTCCTCTGTCTTTCTCTGTGTTAAGCACATAAAAAGGATCTGATTCCTCCGTTGTGGTGTAAATGAGGTCTGGCTCTTCTGGGATATTATGCAGCATAGACTAGTAGTTAGTTACTGACATTGTTGGACAACCTGTCGTTCCTATCTTCAAGGATACAGCAGTTCAAGAATATTCTTGGACTGCTTGATCCTGAAGATAGCACTGATAGGTTGTCCTGAAATATCAGTAACTTCCAATCTGTGCTGTGTAACATCCCAGAAGAGCAAGGATCTCATATACAAGGACCTCAGACCTGCAAAACTAATTATCATGAAGTTTCTTATTGGAGAGCTTTACAAAATTGTGTAGCCAGTTTAATTTTCATTAAACAGTATGTTACTGGTTTAGCATTCACTGCATGAGAACCTTAGAATTCACACCTCTGTTACATTTTCCAGAACTAAGTGTGCTCTATGAACCCTCTTCTTATATGTTGGACAGTAAACATTAAGATAAGTGTTAGTATATAAATTAATTGTAAATTGGGCCTGTGCTGAATTAAACATGACCCGTTCAAGATATATGGGAGAGTGGATGTATAGTTCCACGCATTCTTAACCTTGGCACTATATAGAGATGAATGGCACGCTTCCCATCCCCAGCTGCAGTGATCCTGGAGAAAGAGCTTCCCTCCTGGAGTGTAGAGAATGGGTAGATTCCAAAGTCAGTCTTGACACTTCGAAGAAGAGAAATATCTCTTGCCTCTGCTGGATGTTGAACCACAATTCCTCATTTGCCCTGTTACTGTGCCAATTGATGTATTGTGGCATAAGCAAGCATAAGAGTAGCATATTAGTAACTGTGCAGTGGAAGAGTTACAGAGGTATGTAATCAATATGTCTTGTGCTGTATTCTTTACCATTGTTGCTTAACTTATTTCAGTGTCTTCCTGACGTAACTTCATGAAATGTTGCAATGCCAACTCTACAGGTTATGTTACAAACATTATTTCTGATATTAAGTTCCCTACATTGAATTAAATGATGGAATGTTCCACAGGTCAGTAACAATGACAAAACCCAAAAATGTGCTGGCACAGAGTTATGAAAACTGAATTTAACTTAAAAATAAGTCTGCCACCTCCCTCGAAGTGGAATCTGTAAACTTAAATACTTAGATTAGACAAGTGTCTGCTGTTGATAAATAACAGAACTGCTAATTGTGTATTCTAAATATAATACAAGGGAAAATTATTTTGTCAACAATATATACATTTCTTGTAAGTTACTACTAAAAACTAGATTTTATTATACATAACTTAATCTTGTAATATTGTAAATGTCTTATCATTCTACACAATTTGTGACAAGATCCCACATCGGTATGGGAAGATATCAAACTCCTGCCATCTGTTTTTATAGAAGAGATTTCAAAGGCTGCCAGTAGACATGTATGGAAGAAATGCAATTTTGGAAGCCTTCTGACTGCAGGCAGGAGAAGTTAAATGCAGTATGTAGAAGTGTGCTCGTGAGTGTTGTGGCAGTTGTTTGTTTACACACTACTGGAATAATACAAAGATATGAAAGCATTGGGTGTGTCTAAATATGTATATTATGTTCATCAAACAAGTTAGCCTGCTTTGTAACCTGATACTCAAAAGATAATGAAAAATTTTGTAAAAATGACTTTGGTGGTAAGGTTTATAATGGTTATGATAAAATGATTCAGGGCCATTGGTGTACTACTGACTTTTGACTATTCAGTACAAGGTAAAACTATTTTAAAATCAATTTCCCAGAATTATAAGAAAAGTTTCTCTTCATGTATGTTACATGTTCAGTTCAGTTCAATTCAGTTCAGTTTATTCAGTTCCATAAAATTTGTTACAAGTCTGTATAAGTCATATAAGTGAAAATATTTTAAAATTCACCTGGTGATTTTGTAAATGTATCAGATTAGGTAATGGCACTTAATGGACAGACATCTAGTGGTTGTCAGAGTGTGTCTATGGGTTAACTTCTAGGAGACAAATTTCAATGTCAATTGTATCCCTTCATGGCGTGCGTTTTTCTGGCTTAGCGTGGACATTTAATTGCTATCAAGTAAACATAGAGGCCAATATATGGTGGTATGGTGGCCCATTTGCCAGTACACAGTGGAGCCCAGCATATGGTCTCTTAGGGTGATAAATGTTAAACAAAGTACGCTTATATTAAGTAACCATCTTGATTTCTGAGTGATCTACAGAGATAATATTCACTGCTCTGAGCACACAGATTAATAATATTTTTTACACAGATGTCTAGAAATTGTATGTTTGTAATCATACTAGACATGTAGCTTGATCGGTAACTTGAATTGTGTATGGAGCCATTTTTAGAAAGTGATAGAAATGACCACTTGGAAATCCATATAAAGACAAGAGCTTGAAGCAATAGTTGAAATAAGGCACTGATTATGTTCCGTCAAATGAAAGCTGGAGAAGAATATTGGAGTCTGTTTTGTTGAAACTGTGTGTAAGAAAAAATTGGATCGTTTCTGGCTCTGAATAAGCTACTGCAATTTGCAATATTTAAAATTTCTGTCCAGGTTTATTTTATTAAACCAATTTTGTAATTAGTATGTGCCAGTGGTTCTGAAATTACAGTTACAATACACTGTACTGAGCAACTTAAATTTTTGGCAATATCTGTCACTCTGACATACTTGGACACTCTCTGGTACAGAGTCCTTCTAAAAAATTGATAATCAATCATCTTGTCAAGAAATTTCTTGCTTGCTATGGAATTCAAAGGTTTTTTTTTTTTTTTTTGTCATGTTCATAAAGTGGGTCTGTTTGAGAGCTAAATATTAGTGAAGCGATATGTTGTAGTTCAAAGATGGCTGTGATGTGAGTGTCTTTTAATGCTCACACCTTTAATCTCTTCTGTCCCATGTTCTCAAAATTCTGTCATTTAACTCTCCTAAATGAGTTAATTCTGGTCCACATCTTTCACATGCTGTTTCCTCAATATCTATTTTAATATTATCTCTACATATACTATAACATTTTCCAAGTGATATCTGTACTGTTTTGGGATTTTATGCAGCATAGAAGGTAGTTTCTTACCAGTGTTTTGGAACCAATAGGATATCCAAAAACGTCAGTAAGGACCTACCATTCTGTGCTGTATAAAATCCCCAAATCCCAAAAGAGCACACATCTCATTTTACACCACACCAGAAACCTGAAATCGTGTGTCTTCCAAGTGGTCTCTTCCATTGGTCTCAGTTGTTAGTGAACTGGCTGCTGACCACATGTATACTAATTTAGTAAGCTAAGCAAGACAAATGCATTTGCTGTGTCCAGAAAGTCATTCCATATTCAACTTTAAATTGTATTCAGTTAAAACATCATGAAAGGAACTGAATATTTTGTGTCATTATAAATGACTGTCGTTATAAGTGAGGAGTATAATGTTATGGTTAGCAGTGACAAATTAATTTGTACCACACAATATCTGACCCTATAGGCAAGGTGTTGTATATGCTATCATTATAATTGTTGTCATCTGTATTGTAACATTGTGAACTGAAGAATAGGTTTTTTTGGACACTGGGTGGGAAGAGGAGGCTTTTGTGTTTCTTCCAAGATCAACAGATATACACTCCTTGACCTTTTTATGGTATTATGTCAAGCATGCTGAGTATGGGTTTAATGACCTGGTGATCAACTTTGATGTTTTCCAGCAGTTGGTCACTTAGCTGTTTCAGAGGTGTCAGGGCAGGTACTGGAAAAAAACAGTTTAGGCAAGACAACTGTTATATTGCAGAAGGACCACATGTGGAAATTTATTGATAAAAATATCGACTTTGCTTACATTTCAGTAAATTCAAAGGGTTCTGATGATTGTTAACTTATTGTAGGACTACTGTGTTTCTCAATTTTGTCAATTATCTAGTATTCATAAGAGACCATAGTGTTTGGATACTAGATCTACTTCCATCCGCAGGTGAATTTGTGAAGAGATGCTTGTTGAGTCGAGTCTGACAGGGAGAGCAAAGACATCTGCAATTTAAAATAATCCTTGCTGTCAGTCACAACTGAGGTGGTATCTCCACACCTCTTCAACTGATAACGGTAAAAGATACAGTTTTCAAAATATAGTTAGCTGTTTGAAATATTAGCTGTAGCATTACAACTTCCAGTACCCCAGAAATCCTAAATATCATGTCAGATTTCTTGTAATATTTGTAGGAGTTAAGAAAATGCAGACCCAAAGTCTAATAGTGACTTTCTAAACACACTGTTACTGTACTGGTATTAAAAAATTTCAGTTGACTGTACTAAACCACATGTCTGCTATTTGTACCATATTCATGTGTCATGGAAGGTACACATAAAACTTCAACAGAGTTTGAACGGTAACAATACGCACAATTTTTGCCAATTGTATGGAATATTCATGTAACACTTTCTAAATTGTTTGTGTAGTTTGGTGAAGACATTTACAACTCCACCTTGTTTCAACATTTGTGAGACATTCATTTGATGTGGGATGAACGTTTCTTTGTTTTCCTAACTTTAAGTTCTGGTATATGTTACTGGTTGTAATTCTCAGCACTGTACACTCAACAGTGCTGAGTCCTGTATGTCTATACACATTGCTGTCCACACTTTGTGTATTTATTCCAATATGTTCCCATTTTTATAATCATAACCAAAATTAACCCTTTGTGGGGTGGACGGACTAGTAGGCTGCCAAGTGTGATGTTGGTCATTTAAACTGTGCTTATTATATATATATATATATATTATATAATAGATATAATATATATTATATTTGTTACATTCCTACAGATGTATAATAAATCAGCATAATCTGATTTCTGTGGTTAGGGAATATGGAACAATTTTCCATGTTTTTTTGGTGTGCATGGCCTTATGTATGCAGCTTTCAAAAGTTATTTCTTCCCTAGTGCTTATACAGGGCACAGTATAATTAAGGTAACAACCACTTATTCCACGCAGTAGCCAAGTGCATTGGTGTAGTAGAAGGTCCCAAATTCAAATTTCAGGCAAGATACCGGCTATCCTTATTGAAAATTTGGGGGTTTCCTCAGTTCTCTCTGCCAGGTAAATGCTGGATAGTCCATGACTGTTTCCTTCCATATCTTTACATTTAGCAGCCATCTTACTATCAGCACTGTGTAGTCTGAGATCCTGACAGCATCATACAATACAATTAAGAATATCTAGGTAGGCTGCATATTGCAGTGGTAAGGTAGTATGGTGTGGGTATAACATACAGGAAAATCTGGGAACATGTTCCACTTCATGGATGTATAGCACACATTTCAATTAATGAATTTTATCACACAGGGTGCTCTGGTTAGAGCTGTTCTCATCAGAGACAAATTATCTGTTATTTGAGTTCAGATTCGTACAGTGGTGAGTGAGTGTGAAGATTATGGTCTTTTATGCTGTGATTCCCTGTAATTTCATAGACAGGTACCAATATTTTGAAGGAACCTGCTACCACCATCTTTTGTATGTGGATATCAGGGAACCAGGGCACCACATGTCACAAGACCATGGTTTTCTAAATTAGAGTTCATGGGATAACACATCAAACGACATTATGTACTAATGTGAGGGATGAGCAGTAATTTACATTTGTGATGTAAATGCAGAACTAAATATGCACAGTGAGTTTTCTTCAACTTTTCAATTATTGCCACAACATCATGTTTCAAATTATTTTAATGTTCCTAGGGCTTCAAAGTACAGTGGTAACTATATGTACCACTTGCCTTAACATAAAAACCCTGCACTTTACCTACAAGATATATTTATGTATTTAGTGTGATTCTCAGAATAAACAACGATTATTTCCCTGAACAGATTCAATTATTTGTTACATGTAATGGCTATGCAGTGTTTCCTGTGAGGCAGGCACTGAATTTTTAAATATTACTTAAGAGAAACTCAGGCCTTTAAGGGTAAAGCAGTTTTTGTGTTACTAGTTTGAATCATTACACTTACTGTTTTTATAAAGATACATAATATTATGCACAACAAAGTATTTTTAAACTCAGTGAAATATTTGAGGTCCAAATTTTATACTTTGGCATATTGGAGCTCTTAGAGTTGTTTGTCAATATTAAGATGTTTTATTTAATCATTACTATTAGATATGTGATGTAAGTAGAACAGCAGATGACAAACCTGTATGGATATAGTATTAAATAAATGAAATGATGAAGAAATGAAAAAGAAATGAACCACAAAATTATTAATACTCACAGTAAAATCTGAGCTGCCTGAAGGTTGGACAGGGCCCTCAAGTTTCTGCTGCAGTGTAGCTGAGACCGTCTGCCTTCTGTGATGTTGCAGAGCTTTGGCTGAAACTTGATTACCAACAATTCAAGACATTTCTTGGTCCTATCTTCTAGGGTCAAGCATGCATTATTTTTGGACTGTTTCACCTTGAAGATGGGACTGATATGATGTCTCTAATTGGCAGTAATCAACTTCCAAACTATGTCATGCTACACTGCAGAAGAGATAGGCCTTACCTTAAATAACAGTAGTGTAAATGTACGATAAATTCATGTTTTGAAAACAATGCTATGTTTATGTGAAGATCTGTTTTCTGTCGGAATATATGAGATGCTGTGGCACCAAATCAGATACACATATGTTTGCAACATATACAGACAGTGTTCAGAGTCCTTACTCTATGTATTGCATATTTACAGTATTGTGTTATGCTTTCTTTGTCGCTAGAACTGGCCTCTCATTACTGAGTACAATCTGTCATGTTGTGTTACATTTTGTAAAAACAATAAACAATCAGTGAAGTATATTCTTTTATTGTATTTATATTTTAAAATTGTAACATTGTTACCACATTAAACAATCATATCTAGTTCCCTTGCATATCTGATTGCTTGTGTGGTGAGCCCAGTTGAATACAAGTGTCATTATATTTCTTCTCTTGAATACTAAAATAGTGGTAATTGTGTCTTCAGAGTGTCCAGGTTTCCTTACAATAACATCAATCTTAAGACCCAGTACTGCCACACTGATAACAGCTATTCAATACAATTCTAAGCCTCCTTCAAACTTACAATAACCCCACTACCTTAATCGCTTCACTGCTAACTATTCAGCACCCACCAGCACCACCTGCACACTTTTTAGGAATTTTCTTTATGAAGAAATTGCATAAAAAATACCGACCCTTTTCTTACACTATCATGATTATTTGGGAGTACTTGTACATATAATTTTAACAATCCACATGAAAGCCAAATTCAGGTGATGTACAGAGCAATAATGTGTGGGATACTGCGGGATTGCGAAATGACAGTCGCAGTAAAGCACATATGATGTTATTTATTTAGTCTGTCGTACAGTAATTGCGTGTAGTACGTAATGAGAGGTTTGCTTAGTTTCGCTGGGGTTC
>Ga0123355_10022005_pt1 | contig 10215 bp, 8 predicted proteins | sample TergutEmb28metaG_3_FD_89872 | JGI IMG/M metagenome (GOLD analysis project Ga0123355, IMG submission 89872) | Embiratermes neotenicus P1 segment gut microbial communities from Petit-Saut dam, French Guiana - Emb289 P1 | ecosystem: Host-associated > Arthropoda: Insects > Digestive system > Gut ... | reverse complement strand
TTATAGTTTTTGCATAAAACTATTTTTTATTCATAACAAGAGACCAAAACCATATCGCCGGCCGGGTCAATTGTTATTAATGCCCAATCATTGGCGTCTCTCCAAATCATGAAATTTGTTATATCTGATTCCGGTAAAAATCTGGTTCCTGTGCCCGTTTCTGTCCCACGGAATTTAAACGTTTCATCGTTAATTGTTGCAATTATTTTTTCGCTATAAACACGTATCATGGCGGTATCTTCGCCGCATGTTAAATAAATTCTCTCACGTGGGAATTCGCATGCAGCAAGTGCGAGAGTCAGTGTTAGTGAAAGCGTTAACAGTTTTTTCATAAAGGTTCCTTTTGGTTTTCTATGAAATTATTGTTGTTTTTTTCACTGTTTCCAACAAGAACAAAACCCTACAATTTTAAATCTTAAATCTTAAATTTAAAATCCAATTTCCGCTTTACCCGATTCGCCACTTGTGATATAATATAAATATATAATATCGTTAAGATAAGGATATATCATGAAATTCAAAAATTTCTTTGTTGTTGCATTATGTCTTGCGGTTGTCGCAAATATGGCCCGTGCAAACACAGGTGTTGTACCATTTGGCGAAGCGGCCATTTGGCATCAACTACAACAGCAAATGATACCAGTCGGACAGGCACAGCCGTCGCCACGTGCGGGCGGTAATGTCGCACCAGGTCGTGCAGGCGGCGCAGCCGTACAACCACAACGTGCCGTTGCCAATCGTGCCGCAACGCCCCAAGCTATGCAGGGCGCACAGGTTGGACAGGCCGCCGCTCAACGTGCAGTTGCCGCAAGAAGTGCCGCACAAGCAGTGCCCCAAGCAATGGGCGCAGGCACAGCCGCCACTGCCGCCGTTGCGCCAGGCCGTGCACAACCACAACAACAAATTCAACAACAGCGTGCCGTCACAGCCAGATCCGCGGTCCCAGCCGGAAGAACAGTAAACGCCCCGGGCACAGACCGTGGCGTGGTCGCACGTAATGCCGCAACTGGTCGTACGGTTGCCGCAAGGAGTGCAACAGCCGCACCTGGAAGCGTTGCACGTATAAGCATGGGCCCAACAAATATCATGCGTCCACCACAGCGTGGCGACAACCAAGCATTGGCCGCAAGATTGCAAACTGGCCAGTGGGGAAATCTTATTGATCCTGTGACTGGATTGTTGTCTGGCGACGCCATTGCCCAATGTATGGAAGCATACTATGCATGTATGGATGAAATCTGTACTGCACGTAATCCTGGGCAACGCCGGTGTGCATGCGCCGCACGTGTTGTTGCATTTAATACAATCACAGAAAATCTGCACCATGCACGTGAAGATTTATTACGTGTTTCTGGTGAATTATCACTTATCATCGCCGCACGTGGCCGTCCGATAACTGCGGCATTTACATTAACAGAGGCAGAGCAAACGCTTGCGTGCGTATCATTCCGTGATGCACAAAGAACCGGACAATTACGGAATTGGTGCGAAAACAACAGAATGTTGGCGGTTGATAATGCGGGACTTCCGATTGACTGTGCAAATGTTACGCCAACGGCACCAAGTTTTTGTCAGACAACGTTGGGTGATGGTTGGCAAAATCTTTTGGATGGCTCGGACTCTACGATTCTTTCGGCATTGCAATCCATGGCAACAAGTGTTACCAGCATGGATAATTTGACACAAAACTTTGGTAATGATGCCTTGGCTGAATCATTCAGAAACTTGAATAATATGTTTTCACAAATCGGTATGGCGGCCGGCCAAAATATGCAACAAGCAGCCGAAGACAGATTGGCGCAAACTTGGGGCTATGACTTGTTCACGCTTGCGCATAATAATGTTTGTGCAAGAGTTTTGGATTCATGCTTTAACGGTATATTTGAAGTTGCGGCCGTGCGCCACCAGCCAAGCAACCTTAATTCCAATATCACCGTGTCCAATCAAAATGCGAACGTTGAAACCACGCTGCATCGCTGGCAACATGGGCAACGTGGTGCGGGTGCATCACCAGACTTTTTCGGATATGCAAATAACGTTGACCCGTTCAGCGCATTGCGCCAACCAATTTCTGATGCACGTCGTGCAATCATAATGCGCTATTTGTTGGATGCAAATGCGGACTGTGATTTGTACCAGGAACAATTGCGCCAGCTTGCGCAGAACTTTGAATTACAACGTATTGCGGCAACAAACCTGTTGCAGACATCACGTTTGGAATTCCAAAGAGAAGCAGAGCAAGAGCGTGTAACAAGATTTAATGCCGGGCGAAATAACTTGCATGCATGTATATCCGAGTTGACTACGTGTTATAATGACATGGAGCGTCGTAATCCAGGTTGGGGTGTAACACAGATAAGGAATACATGTCGTCTTCAGGTAAATGCTCCGGCGTGCTTCCGTGAAATGATTTGTGCACCAGCTATTGGCGGCGTCCAACAGGCAATAGACGTGTCAGACGATGCAAGCTGTAATCCATTCAATGGCGAGTGCCGCAATATAACAACTATATTTGAAATACTTGGCGATCCAAATCCCATAAGCACAGATCCATCACAGCCGACGACTTCTGGGGATTCTCGTGATTTCCGTGAACAGTGTTTGCTTGATAATGGGGCGGTCGCAGTACGCGATTGGGAATTGCCGGCCCAGACTCCATAAAAAATAGTTCCGTGTGAATTATAAAACCCGCATCGGCTCTGCCTTTGCGGGTTGTTTTTTAGAAATACAAAATTCCTATGTCCGGTATATGTCTTTTTTCGCAACTGTCTAATATATTAGACAGTGTATTTAATTACTCATATTTATAACAAATCCAATCAAAGGTTTTGCATTTATAACCTTAATTGTTCCGTTTTTTTCAGTTAGCAAAAGCTCACCCATAACTGACTTTAAGTTTCCAGTTATTTCTGAAACATCGGTTAAAACATCATACGGTTTAATTGTTATTTTTGATTCTCCAAATAAATCTGCAGTTTGCTTTTCCGTCAGATTATTGTAGATTTTATTATAAATTTCAGAAAAGACGTTATATTCTGGTTCTATGAAGTATTCTGAAAATTCAGATAATCTGTAACGCACTTTGTTTAATTTTTGCATTAGTTGTTGTTGGATATTCTGCAAATCTGAATCAAAAATCAGATTTTTCATTTTATAACTTGAATTCATATTTTTTGATATATCCAGTTCTGATGCCGCTTGTTCTATCTGCCGTGCAATTCTGCCATTTGGGGCTTTTGCAAAAAATACTGAACATATCGCCCCTTGTTCATACATTCGCGTAAGGCTGCGATATTCGGTGGCGGTTCCAACTTTGAACTTATCATTTGGGAATAAAGCCAAATACACAATATGCGGCTGATTACAAAACGCTAATCCGTGTTTATTATCCGCACGGCAAATTCCACCATTACAACCAAGGCATAAACCAAACCCATTAGCATCGCGACATTGTTTACATTGTGCAAAATCAGATTCAGTCATATCGACTTTATTTGGGCATGATTTATATTCTCGTTTTTCTAAATCATAATACCCTGAGCATTTTTTTGTTTTAGTTATGGAAATATTCAATATATCAGGTATATTATCAAAATATAACCCATCATCATTCGCCAACATAAATTTCGGTGTCCCGTTTGCCCATTTTATACCAAGAAATTGAATATCATTTTTCATGACAAAAGTATATCCGTAACAACGGTAAAAATAAAGCAAATTTATCACTTATCCTTTATAAAGGACAAAGAGTTATTTTTATTTGTCAGTGTGGTGTCGGTGGTCTTATGTCCCGTATATGTCTTTTTACAACATGCAGAAATACCATTCTATACATATTCTTACATATTAGAGCAGATATGGTAGTCGCGTTGTAATGGACAGTCCGTGCGCTTGTCGCCCAATAAGGGCGCGTCTCGCCACCAAAGTGTGGAACTATAAAAAATTACCCCGCAGTGCGGGGTTTTATTTGCTTGACAAATAGAATGTTTTTGTGTAATATTTGGGCAATAATATCAGGGATGCGGAGAGAGGCCTTATATAAATAAAGATATAAAGGACCGCAAAAATGGCAAAAGATACAAGATTCGCAAGAATGGGAAAAGTCAAAAAAACGACCGAAGAAATCATGGAAGAAGCATTGGCAAAACACAGTCGTATTGCGGCTTTGTGGCGTAAAAATCGTCCAAGTACTCCGGCGGTAAGCAATCCAGAAAAAAGGATATCAGAAGTGCAAAAAACAAAATCCGCACCAACGCCTGCGCCAGCACCAAAGCCAATCGTTATAAAGCCAGTTGTACAACCGTCCGCCGTAAAAAACGACGTTAATCGCCCGCCTGTTCGCATACTTGGCGGTGGTTTTAATATCAAAGATTATTGGTTTCCAATCCTTTGCGTTGTTGCAATACTTGCGCTTGTGATTTGGGCAATTATCCCATCATCTGAACGCACAGAGCGCACGGTCAAAACCGTCGTCGCACAACCAATTGAACAACAAATTGATGGTATCGCAGAACCCACCGTTCGTGTTATCGGCGAAGTTGTATTGCCGTCTTTTGACGTTGTTCGCATTGAACAAAACGGAAATTTAATTGTGGCCGGCCGTTATTTGCCGAACCAAAAAGTATCCATTATGATTAACCGTCAAATCGTCGCAACCGAAAACGCCGACCGCCGCGGAGAATTTGTATACGCACCAAGCCGCCCATTAAACCCAGGTAATCACATCATAAGATTAATTGCGGTTGAGGCCGGACGTCAATCTGAAAACAATGTATTTGTATATATTCCGTCTGACAGAAATTTTGCCGGTGCATTGTCATTATTAATGACGGCGGATGGATCACGTGTTATGCAGGCACCAACTTTGTCTGATGGCGACCTTGTCGTGCGCACAATTGATTACTTGGAAAATAATCGCATAGTTGTAACAGGTCGTGCAATACCACGTCTTCGTGTGACGTTGACATTAAATGATACAGAGCTTGGCTTTGCAAGAACGTCTGATCACCGGAACTTTATGTTGGGCGTACCGACCCAGCCATTAAATCCGGGCGAAACATATCGTTTAAAAATTCGTTTACATGACACAAGCGGCACAACAGTTGCAGAGGTCGTACACGAATTTACAATGCCAGAAATCACACCGGGCGATGCCACATATTACACAGTGCGCAGAGGTGATGCATTATGGATTATTGCACGTAATTTCCTTGGGCGTGGTACACGTTTTACAATGATAGTTGATGCAAATCCGGAAATAAGAAACCCAGATCTTATATTCCCAAATCAAAGATTAAGAATACCCATCAGATAAAAAATCCCGCCATGCGGGATTTTTTGAACTGAGAACTAATTTATTATGTGCTATGATAACTGGTTGTCCAATATATTGGACAACTTGTATTTAGACTGGATTTTTGAATCAAAAGTATCTATGCTCTGGGAATAATTACAGGAGAGCTTAATGACAGAATATATTGATGTTTTGGATGAAAGCGGCAAAAAAACAGGCACAGTAAAATCTCGTACAGATGTTCACAACGATGGCGATTGGCACCGTGCGGCATGTGTTTGGATTATTAACAGCAATGATGAAATATTACTACAGCGTCGGGTACCACATAAGTCATATCCGAACAGTTGGGCGAATTCTGTAATCGGTCACGTTATGGCTGGCGACACTGCTCTTGATACCGCTATGCGTGAAACGGTTGAAGAATTAGGAGTTGAACTTACAAAAGAATCTTTTGATTACATAGGACAGTTAACCTATTATAAAGGAAAAGAATTTTTTGATTGTTATATTGTTCGCATAGACTTACCGTTGTCTGAATTTAAGTTTGATCCAGTCGAAGCGACCGAAATAAAATTTTTCACTATTACAGAAATTGTGTCACGTATACAATCTCAAGACGATGAATTTAGAGCCATAGCACTAGAAGAATTACAATTATTATTAGATAAAATAGCAATATAAAGAGCAAGCTATGAAAATAACAAAACGCGATATAACCAAAGAAGAGCACCAAATGATCCAGGATGATTTCCGAGCGATTGAGGTTAAATATGGTATTGCGCCGTCCGATACACAGCGACTTAATGTAACTGTTGATGATGAAAATGGCAAAATTATTGGGGTTGCAACTGGCCTGATGTATCGCAATAAATGGTTCTATTTGTCTGATCTTTGGATTGATGAAAAACTTCGCATCAAAGGTAATCCAGAGTTTGTAACCATATTGCGTTTATTAAATTTGTTTGATATAAAACTAGCCGCAGAGGCAAGAAAATAAGTTGTCCGCATATATTGGGCACACAATCAATAACTGCAAGGGGTAAAGCATGAAGTATAAGCTTGTAAAAGAAAATGAAACAACAAATCACAATCACAATTCCGAATATTTTATTAAAAATTATCTTACAAAAGATTTTGACAAAAAGTTTAGTATCGTTGTTGTAGAATTAACAAACGGCGAACATGAGCCTACGAAAAACATCGCAAGTGATCGTTTTTATTACTTTATTTCTGCTGATGCGACTTTTGAAATAGAAGACAACAAAATATCTATAAATGATGGCGATGTTTTGTTTATAGAAAAAGACACTTTCTTTTCTTTCAAAGGAAGTTTCAGAGCTGTACAAGTAATGATGCCTGCATTCAATATTGAAAATGATGTGAATTTAAGTTAGGTGCGGACTTGTCCTTTATAAAGGACAAGTAAGTTTTTAGACTTTATTTTATGGAAAATTATGACTATAATTTCAAATATGAAAAAGACAAAAATGATATTTTTACATGGCAAAGGATGTGCCTCGTCTAACGAGTTATATGCACCTGTTAAACAGTTGGCGGAACATATGGGTGCGGAACTTTTTTGTATTGATGCGCCGAACCCACATAGAGAGAAAGGCAACCGCTGGCACAATGGAAATAAACAGCCTATTGAGGAAGCTATAGTTGAATTTAACAAGTCAATAGAGCACATTGAAACAGAAACACACAAGATTGTAGGTGCAGACAAAATTCCAAATGACATAATTTGGGCTGGGCAATCGCAGGGGGGGGATATGGCAATGCGTATGGCATTAAAATATGGCGCAAAAAATGTAGTCGTTTGGGGCGCAGACATATCACCATCATTTCCGCTGCCTGAAAATCCACACACCGACTTTATTATAAATTGGTTACAGGCTGAAGAAGATGATACATTAAATGAATCCCGTCTACAATCTTATGAAAAGTTGATAGGTATTGGAGTTGGATTAAATTATAAAATCATACCCGGAACAACTCACACAAACTGGTCTGTTGGGCAACTTATTTCAGAGTTGAAAATTTGAAAAGAGACATATTCACGACATAGAAAATCGGGGCAAACAAAAAATGACCCGCAAGCCTTTTAAGTCTGCGGGTTATAGTTTTTATAAAAAACTATTTTTTATAGTGAATAGTGAATAGTTGTGGTGTCGCCGTTGGCGACATCTTTTAAATAGATTGTGAGCGAAGTAAACGCAAAAGTTATTAGCCATTAGCTATTAGTTATTAGCTATGATTTATGATATAATTATATAGATTATGAATAAGATAATTCCTTTATCTTTATTGCTTGCTGTATTTATTACAGGTTTTGCGGTTGCGAACGACTCGCCTGTGTTTCACGACGGCGCAGCAAGCCCACGTGCAAGTCGTACCGTGGTGCACGTCCCAACTGTGGCATCACCCGATGCTTTTGGTGAGGCAAGAATTCAAGAGCCAGTCATTGCCGCAAGAACAGCTATAACAAGACAAGAGCCCGCCCCCGCACCAGCCCGTGCGCCAACTGTCGCCAGAAGTGCCCAGGAACAAGCCGTGGCCCGGGGAGCAGTTCGTGCGCCAGAGCCAGCAGTCGCAGCCAGAACAGCGGTCGCAGTACGCGCGACAGAGCCAACAACAACACGCACTATGGTTGGCGGCCAACAAGCACGGTCGGCCATTCCAGCCCAGGCCCGTGCAGCCATAGCGCAACAACAACAAGCAACACGTGGTACAACAGATGCCGCTGCACGTCGTGCGGGAATTTCACAAAGGCCATCAGTTGCACGTGATGCAAACGTCGTCGCAGCCGAATTAAATCGCATGGCCGCATCTGATGCACAGGTTGCCCGTGCTGCGATTTCTCCGATTGCGATTGCCGATATGGGCGACCATATTGCACAGGTCTCTGAAATCACTCTTCAATGCCAACAACAATTTATGGACTGTATGGATCAATTCTGTAATGTTATTGACGCCAACCAACAAAGATGTTCATGCAGCGCAAGATTAACGGAATACGCCGCTATTGAACGTGCCGTACGTGATGCAAATAATGAATTAAACGAAGTGGCCCAGCGTATTCGCTATATCGGTTTAACGGCGGATGAAATCCGGTCTATTATGTCTGCGACAGAGGCAGAGATGGCGCTTGGCGGACAAACTGACAGAACCGCCAACCGTGAATTATTAAATCAAATTGAATTACTTATCCGTTCTCCGGATGAAACAGTGCAACAGGCGCAAACTGGTTTTGGGCTGGACATTGATATAAACTTTGAATTTGGCGGCGACGTTATGGATATGTTTAATGTTAACAATATGTTTGGCGGCGGCAACAATGCCGGAAGTTTTGCAAATATGCGTGGCACACAATTATTCAACCAAGCGCAAAACAGATGCCGTGCAATATTGGATAATTGTCGCAGAGCCGGCGCAGATATGGCCAGAGTAGAGGCATACTATCAAATGGCCATAGACAGAGATTGTATAGCATTTGAAACAGGTCTTGAACGCATGAATAATAATCTTCGTGGCAATGTTCGTGCGGCCATTCGTATGCTTGAACAGGCACGTCTTTCAGTTATGCAATCACACAATGAATTGGATGCGCGTGGCTGTGTGGCGGCGCTTGAACAATGTATGACAGACCCGATGGTTTGCGGAAATGATTATGTAAAATGTTTGGATCCATCAAAACAATTTATTGATGAAAATGGACGTGTTGTCCTGGGCCAAGATATAACAAGAATCCGTTCGCTTATGCGTGATGCCACAGGCAATCCTTTTGATGCACAAAGAATAAGTGTGAACCCACAACAGCTTACCGATGCCGGGACTTATCATGCGGTTATACGATATTTGCTTGGCCGCATTGGCACTGGGCAAGAGGCAATATCCGGACTTTGCCGCGGCGTTATGAACAGATGCCGTGCGGTAACGCACGATCGGGACGGAAGATTTAACCCAGAAAACGATGTTATAAGACTTTATATACAGCGTGCCATGGTTGGTATACGTGCCGGACAAGAACGCATAATTGCAGACTTCGCATCAACTTGTCTGCAAGACCTTGCAACCTGTTATACAGCGCAAATGGCACAGGTTAATTTATGGGCATCCGGCGCATCCGCACAAAGCATACACAATATTATGCGTGGCGCATGCCGTAATGTTGCGTTAACTTGTGGATTTGCTGTGTTTCCGCAGCCAGAGCTTCGCGGGCAAGGCGGGTGGAATGCCGACAGATTTATAGACGAAATTTCCGAAGTGTTCGCACAAAGCATGCTTTGTACGATGGATAATGCAACGCTTACTATGAGCGGATTTGAAGCCGGCCATCTTAATAATGGACTTGAGAGAGGCTGGGCAAATAATATGTGTCGTTGTAATGCCGGGTTCGCACCAGTTAATGGACAGTGTGTCCCATGGGTTGATTGTCCAAGATATTCGTCTTTAACAGGCCTGTTTAATGCCCAAGCCCCAAGTCCAATGACCGCAACCCACGCTGTACAACCATGCAGATGCGTTGTAAGAAACCGCACAACTGGAGACCTTGGGTGTCCGGCATGCCCCGACGGCGCCCCATGGAATTATGTACAAAGAAGATGTGTACCTGCTGAGCCATGTCCAGGAAATTCAAGCACAACATTCCAAGGTATGGCTTTGCCGGCTCCATATGGACATTGTAGTTGTCCGGAATCTATGGCAGAACGGTTTGTTGTATGGGACGGACACACTTGCCTTGTCATAGCGACCACGGCGGCCGGCCAAAACATGCAATTCACAAGTGCGGCATGCCCAAGATGTTTCATGATTGATAGCGCCGTTGCTCGGAATGCGTGCACCCAAACCCAGGGAAGAGTGTTTGGAAGAAGTGACGTCCCGACGCCCGCTGTGCCAAGTATGTGTGTATGTCCGGC
>Ga0123355_10022004_pt1 | contig 10215 bp, 14 predicted proteins | sample TergutEmb28metaG_3_FD_89872 | JGI IMG/M metagenome (GOLD analysis project Ga0123355, IMG submission 89872) | Embiratermes neotenicus P1 segment gut microbial communities from Petit-Saut dam, French Guiana - Emb289 P1 | ecosystem: Host-associated > Arthropoda: Insects > Digestive system > Gut ... | reverse complement strand
CTGCCCACACTGTATTTATGTGTTTTGTATTTATTTGAGAACAAACAGCGACTTGTGCCACTTACAGCATAAACTGATTGGTTTTTATAACCGAGATGAAAAGCGTTTACAGCGCGGTACGGACCGGGGCTTTAAATAAAGCAGTCTGCGCTTCGTCTTTAGGGTGTTAAACTTGGCAAGTGGATGGGGCCGAGCGGTCAGCTTCACTCCCCCGCTCACTCTGCCCTAGTTGTCTGAGCGAGTCCCGGAGCGTGTCTGGGTTAGACACCTACTGATACTCCCCAGGTTCGAACACCAACTCCTCGGTGTGTCAGCCTGTAACCTAGTCACTATACCGACCGAGCTACCGCGGCTGTTTAATAACATATAACATAAAAGGAAAAATAACTGTGGGCCTTGCGCATTATGTCCGTAATTTGATTGGCGCGTGTAAATTGATGTGTGTACGCAACAAACATTGTGGCACCCACAATGGGAGAGAGAGAGAGAGAGAGAAGGTTTTGCGTCACTGGACTGCTCTTGCCCTTGTGTCTCGGACAGCGTTTGCACACGTTACAATGCCTACAGCAAAGTCCAAGCGGATAAGCCTGCTATGACGGACTGGCGTACACTCAACTGTCAGGCTGAACTCACTGGCTCGCGCTGCTAATATGTGACAGAACAATAAAAACGTATCTTCGTTTGTCATTTACACAGCAAATTAGTCCCTTTTATCGCAGCATGCTGATCCCAGTGGCCACGCGGTCTAATGCGTGGGTCTGTGGCCCCTCGCTTGCTGGGATCGCGGGTTCGAATCCCACCGGGGGTAAGGATGCCTGTCTGTTGTGAGAGTTGTGTGTTGTCAGGTCGTGCTGATCATTCGTACAGAGGAGTCCTACCGACTGTGGTGTGTCGGAGTGTGATCGTGGAGCCTCGATAATGAGGCCTTGGACCACTGGAGAAATATTACCCCAATGTGGCACATCCTGTTGTTGTGATGGAAGAGAAAGCCCACAGATGTGGAGAAATGGATACTGAGTTTTGGTGGAGAAACCTGCATAAAAGAGATCACTTGGAAGACCTAGGCATAGATGGCAGGATAATATGAAAATGGATCTTAAACGAAACAGGTGAGATGGCAGTAACTGTGTTCATTTGACTCAGGACAGTCACAAGATATCATGCAAGCGGTAATGAATCTTCAGATTTTCATAAAATATGGGAAAATGTCTTGACTGCTTGGGAAATTGTTACCATCTCCAGAAGGACTCTGCTCCATGGATCAAACAGATATTTGCCATTTAGGAGAGAGTATATTCTTGCTGTATGGTGTTACAGCTCTTTTTTTTTTTTTCTTCACCCAGTCATTTGTCTAGAGTGAAATATAGCTGGGCCTCATAAACTGAACAGAGATATTCCTCCTAATGTTGCTTTTAACATTTTGTATTGGCCAACAAATGATACTTTTTCATAAAGGCGGTAAATATGTCAATAAAATATTATATTTTGGAGCCTCTCAGTATGTTCTAATATTACTCATTGAAGTGGCAAAGAGCATATACTAGCGTAGGTTTGGGTAGAGACCATTTCTTTCCTTGTCCTGTCCTTGGACAGCATTGAAATAGCAACTAAAATGATACAAATATTACAGTCATGTTTTTAATTATCTAGCATACATCTTTCTGTTTACTGCGCCATACCATCTTCTTGTTGGGAAATTCATTGACAAGATTCAAGAAAGTCTCCATTGTAATAAATGTTATCAGATGGACAGGATAAAGTAAGAAAGAAAACAAATGGGGACAAACTGGGGAAAAAATTAGTCCAGGATATGTCTTAATTTGCGGAATGTCTCTCAAAATGCAGGATGAATTGTTACCTCAGTGTAGCCGATCATTTTTAGTATAATTGTTTCTTAGGATTGCTGGCGTCAGTTATGGACGATTCATGGCCATGCATTGTTAATCTGTCAATGTATATTGAGGACCGTTGGTGATAGGTAGGAGGGGAGAGATTTAAATGAGAAAACGTTAGCAGCTGATAACGGAAGCCAGCAGTCCAGTAAGGAAGTCAGTCGCGTACGAGTGTGGTGCAAGTGGGAATACAGAGAAGTGACTGTGTGATTTGAATAAATATGATTTAGTTGTTTAACTTGATATAGCACAACTTTTTTCATTTTATCGACAATAAATTGAGTAAATAAAACAACAAGTAAAAAAGGAATAACTAAAACTGTATGTGATTTGGTGAACCACACCTGTTTCCTGTAAGAGGATCACCTACCAAACTGAGAGTGTCAGGGCAACAAAGTTACGAAGGGTGATTGTGTAGATTAGGTTCAATTGTACGTGGCAAACAGATGTTACAAGATCGAATACAAATATGCCCAGAACACCACATATTTTCTTTCAGTTTCTCTACCCAACTTTAACTGTCTTCTACATTTATGAATCCTGTACCGTCCTACTTATTAATTTGTCTGCACTGATCAAATACATCTCTCTTTATGTATATGTTGTCAATATGCTGGCAATCTTATGCAATCTTTTAAAAAACCTCTTATTTTGTTGAGCACATACCCCATCATTTGTGTGCAGGTAATGATCATCACCATGATGATGACAGGTGTAGATCTAGGGCAGTAAGTCCTGTCGCGTGTAAGTCATTTGCCTGCAGATGATTCTGTTCTCTCCGTTTTCCTCTTGGGCAGTGTATGTCCCTTTTTTCCATGGCATAGATACTATTCCACTAGTTTTAGTAAGAGGCTGTGCAGGTAAAGATAAAGTGGAAAAATTAGTTTACATACAGTTCATCCACTTTAATTTTGCCTTGAAGAAAGTAAGAGCCTTTACAGTATCAGTGTCAGGCTTTCAAGCTTATTTTGAACAGAATGAAGTGGGGCAAGATTTATTCAAAGAGTAGATGACCTTGTTACCGACTATGCATGGTTACTCGAGGCCGGTGCTAGTTAAACCTCCCGCAATCAAATGAGAGCAGCACAATCCAAGTCTAGTGTCACGTACGCACCCAAGACCAGGTAATCTCTGCCTTGGGTTATCATGGGCAGGGTGTAGTGCGTATGGAACCATGGTATGGAATGGAGTTGGTTCCGTCCCGTGAAGTGTGTAAGGTGGACGAGTGGAAATAGTAATCTAGCTCTAATCCGTGATATTCAACAGGTTGCAGCTGAGTGCAAAATATTACAGGCAGGCTGTGCTGTGAGGATTTTTTTTGTGGTAATAAAATGGTCGCATTTTAAATGAATTTAAGATATGTTTTGTGAACACTGTGGTGCCCACCATGTACAGCCCTGGAGAAATGAATAAGAGTGTGTATGCTGCTTTCTTTGTAGATATGACCAAGAGAAGTGTGAGTCATGTCTACTGCTTTGTCAGCTATTTCACAGACTCGTGACAAAGTGGAATTGTGGATGTATTAATTGTGAATTAGCAGTGTGATGGATACCATACCACCAGTTCCTAAGCCTAGAGTAAGTCATTTCAAGGAGCAAAACCCAGCAAGTAAAATGCAAAGAAATGCTTTAAAAAAACCAGTGCCATTACCACGCCTGAAGTTTAATGAACCAGACTGCAGATCTGCAGAAATGAACAGCGAAGATTCAGCTATCAATGAAGTACAGACGTGCAGCATTACAAATCACGTCGGTGAGAACAGTGACAGAATGCCGTGCAATGAAAGAATACGATCACGAGACTTAAAAGAAGAATGGAACATAGAATGTGATGATGCTCATTTGAAAGGAAGGTCTGTGATGGGAAGGACCAAAAATGTCAGTGCTTCTTTTGAGAAGTCCATGCGTAATATGCTTGGTAAACGTTCAACAGTTCGTGCATCAGGTCCAAACACAGTAAATGATCTTTCGGAGATGAAAAATGGTCGAAGTAAGTCACTTCCATCAAGTGACATATTTCAGTCCATTTCTTTTCACTCACCGCTTAGTGTAGAAAATGTGCCACCAGGTTTTGTAATGTGTGAGGATGACGTAGAAGACTGTGTATCAACATCAGGGGCACCACCTCCAGTGTATCCTCCCCCACCTTTACCTGATGAATCAGTGTATGATGAAGTGCAGTCTGTAGTCTCAAGTCATTCTAGTAGTTATGAACCATATTGCGATTCAAACACTGTAGACTTTGCTACTTTTTATGAAGATATATCACAAGTTAGGGACAACAGAGGGCATATGGTTTCAGATGTTTCACAGACGGGAACACATGTAGATGTTTTGGAAAGCGGTCAGTCATCCATAAGTCAGCACACATTCAGTTTAAGATCAGACTCGTGGAGGTACTGTGATAATGCTCGAAAGGACATTTACCAGAATATGGCTCCATCTGACACCTCAAGTGTAACTGATTCTGATTCACTGATATACAACAGACATTGCAGCAGCACTGTAACTACTGCGAGTGCTCCATCATTACTCCAATGGGATGCAAATTGTGACAATAGTAATGAAGTGTCTGAAGGTGAAATGTCAACCAGCTTTAGTAGGCAGTTTGGCCGTCAACAGTCGTTAATTATTCGGAATGATCTGTATGAAAATTGGAGTACTAACATACCTGTAAGAAGAGCAGAAGACAGGGGCAGAGGAGTGACCAAATCTGTGATACTGGAATTTGATCCTTTGTACGAAAATGCTGGTGGTTCGGGTAAAGCAAATCGCAATTACAGGGAAGTTTTGTTACCAGCTGACACTTTACATTCCCCATATGGTAAAATTAATAGAATGGGCAGGCGTGATGTGTTTGAAAGTAAGACAGAAAATAGTCCAGAATTTGTGTGCCCCCCAGTTCCACCAAGGAGATATGATTCCATTGCAGCAGTACCTTCAGAAGAAAGTTCCTTAGCCGTTGTACCTGAAAGTGCAACTGAATTAGAAAGTGTGCCATTTCCAGATAGCAGTGTAAATCCTGAAGGATTGGCCGTGGAGGTAGCAGAAACAGTGACAAGTGATAATAATTCTGATGTAGAGGGTGTGCCAGGAAGAAACCGTAGAGCAGCATTGGTTCGTTGGGCGAGCATGAAGCGAGCTATTCAGATGATGGCGGAGGGATCGTCTTTCAGGAAAACGGTGAAGGAACAAATAGGGGTTGAAAATAAATCTGGTAACGAAAACGTTGTCTTCCAAGAAGGACAGAGTGTGGGATCTGCTGTTGTTAAACGCCCAGATTTAGTGCCTAATGGAAGTATACAGCGCAGTGGCATGTTATATCGTACATCTTTTGGCGTTAGGGATTTTATACCACGTCGTTGTATTTTGGCAGAGGGAAAGCTTGTATACTATTCAGACAAGAGTGGTTCAAGTGTTAGTGAGATCATTTCACTAGACAGACTTATGAGCATCCAGTTGGTAACAGAGCATAAAGTCGGGTGAGTAATTATGCTGTGTAAATTAGTATGAATATGTTTGTGTGTATGTGTACGTGTGATTGTGTGAGTTACTGAATATGTCACAATTCAAGTGTTTTGTGATAGATATAACTGTGTTTATATCTGTAGTGAACAGATCTCTTGGCCACATGTGTTCAGGATATATGTTTACTGTGCGCTGATCACCTGTTTATTTCTTCTTGTTTATTTCAGTTTAATTGATATTTATTGAAATGGGCTGATAATGATGTGCAGCAGTGTTAATATATCTTTTCTTAATATTGTTCATGTGCATGCCATGAAGGTGTATGGAGGGAGTAGAGGGACACCTCCACTCATTCTTAATATCTGCACTAGATGGAGGTGAGTGGTCATTTTCGTGCCCACAGGAGGCTGGGTGGGCTTCATAGCCAGTATGTATGTTTTAAATAACTCCATGTAGAAGAGTCTTTCCTGAGAAGCTGACAGTTTGTCAGCTAGTCAAGAAATTACCTGCATTTAATGGAACCCAAAGCCTCATTACTACATTCACATGAGCCCTGTGTGTGTCCTATCCTGAGCCAGATCAATCCAGTCCATGCCCCCCATACTGCTTCTAGAAGATACATTTTAATATTCCCATGTTTGCCTAGGTCTTCCAAGTTGTCTCTTTCCCGCAGGTGTCCGAAACAAAAGCCTGTTTGCACCTTTCCTGTTTCCCATGCTTGCCTCATGCACCACCCTTCTCCTTTGATCACCTGACTAATGTGTGTTGAGCATTATAGATCATAAAGCTCCTCGTTAGGTAGTCTTCTCCACTGTCTTCTGACCTTGTCCGATTTAGGCCCAGATATTTTCCTTCACACCCTATTGAAACTCTCAGCCAGTGCTCTTCACTTCGTGTTCATTTTTACACCCACACAAAAAAACAGGCAAACTGTAGTTCTGTATACGTTGATATATATATTTTTGGGTAGCGAACTGGAAGAAAAAAGATTCTGCACCACATGATAGCAAGCATTTCCTGACTTCAGTCTGCTTTGACTTTTACATGAAAGCTATTTTGATTTGTTGGGGTTATTCCCAAATATTTGAACAGTTTCACACTTTCATAGGATTTATTACCTATCCTTATGTTGTGATTTTGTCCTGTATCGTGGTCACGAGTCTGGATATTTTGGAGAAGGAAGATTTTTCTAGCTCCTACCAGAAATCAAACCCCATATCTTCCAGTGTTAGCCTGGTCACTGTACAGACTACACTGTTGTAGCGTCTAAGATGTCTTTTGTGTCAAAGATTACTGTCTTCTGTGATGTGAATGTATTCAGCACGGTTGGTAAGTGCCAGCTTTTTACCTGAACCTGCAACCTCAATCCTCAGGAGAGTGACTGCCCTGAAGATGGAGGCAGCAGATTCCTGTGAATCATTGGTAGCTGCCTGCTGGCCAAACTCTGCACATTACATCACAGAGAAGCCAGTCCCATAGTTACTGCCATGAGAGCCATAAATCACGATCGTTTGGGTGGTACTTATTTAATATGTCTGGATTTTTTGACGGGTTAGGGTAGGTTAGGTTAGGATCTAGTAGGCATAAATAAAACATGAATTGTGACAATTTTTGTGACAGTTGAAGTGATGTGCATGCAGGCTAAGAAGACTAAATAACACAGATCAGGGTTCCACCAATTTTCCAAACAATGTGGGAGCCACCACAAAATTGTAGGCACTTGAAGTGTGACGTGAAGCATGTTCTATACCGATAACCCCATAAATATTAAGCACCACCATACAAAATCTATTCGCTCAGGTGAACTGCCACCGGTGGGTTTATGTACCCTAAAATCCACAGTATTGTAAAGGTGTTATATAATTTACTTAATTGTGTTTATTTGCTTTAAGAAGGGCTTCTGGGATGTTATGCATGTGGTTTGGTAGATTGGCACCAGCAGTTTGGGGGGATCCTGGTGCTTATGTTTCTGGGTTAGAGGAGAGCCTTGTGAGGAAGAGTGGTATGTGGTGTAGGGAAGGGAAGACTGGCACCAGAGGTTTGAATGGGAACTATGGCTCCTGAAGGGGCAGTTTTGTCCGTGGATGACATTGAGAGGAAGGAAATGAGGATTGGAGATCAGGAGGAAGAGAAGGAAGAAAGATCAGAAAGGAGATCCTGAAAAGGGCAGTTTTCAGTGGGCTGTAGTAAGCGAAGTTGCTAACATACCTTTAAAAAGGACCAGGTTGTGGAAACCAAGCTTTAGCTTAACCCTAGAATTAAGCATGGTCTCCATTCCCTGAGGGAGGAAATTATATGCTTCCATGACATGTTGAGGATAGGTGATCTTTTGTGTTGATGGTGGGATGGAGCTCAATCTTGATCACCCCTCTGGTGTCTTGATCTGTGGATCTGGATTTGCTGGAGAGGGTTATGGTGTTCTGAAGGCAGGTGTGATGGACCAGGTTGATGTTGTGCTGTGTGGTGGCTGACTTTTTCAGATGGAATATGATGCCTTTTGAATATGGTCAGAGGTTATCTTCCATTCTGAAAAATGTGTATTTGATCACACTTGGACACTGTGCAGATACATCGAAATATATAAATTTAGTGGTGTGTATTCCAGTATTTATCAGTGAATGTAATGTGGGATAAGTAAACTGAATAGGAAATGGTGCAAATGTCTGTGGTTTTTGTGGTCTGCTTACTCATTCATTATATGTCTAAGAGTCCATTCAACTAGACCATAAACACGGTCTTCATCAACCTACATGACTCATCATATGATACTGCTTTATCCTTACATTTGGTAGGGCATCATACTTGCAAAGGAAGTTAACTACACCAACTGCATGGACAGAGCCATTTCTGATAAACTAACAGGTGCTCAGCTAGTCAAGAAATTCCCTGCATTTTCTGGACCCAAAAGGTGCATTTCCACATTCACAACAGCCTGCCACCTGTCCCTATCCTGAGCCAGATTAATCCAGTTCATGCCCCCATTCCACTTCTCGAAGGTCCATTTTAATATTATCCTCCCGTCTACGCCTAGGACATCCAAGTGGTCTGTTTTCCTTGTGTTCCCTGCCAAAACCCTTTATGCACCTCTTCTCGCCTTCATACATGCCACTTGCCCCGCCCATCTCTTTATTCTTGATTCGATCACCTGAATTATGTTTGATGAGAAGTATAGATCATGAAGCTTCTCGTTTTGCAGTCTTGTCCAATCCCCAGTACCTTGTCCCTCTCAGGCCAGCATGTTTTCTTCGGTACCCTACTCCCTGACACCCTCAGCATGCGTGTCCCTCCCTCAGTGCCCTCATTGTGATAGACCAAGTTTCACACCCATGTAAAAGAGCAGGCAAAATTGTTATTCTGTAAAAGTGATCTAACTCATTTATTTCAGAAGAATTGTGTTACAATAGTGAATATCAATCAGTGCGCGTGTGTGTACTATTTTGCGCCTGATTGAACTACCTATTTATTACAATTGTCCCCCTGTGTGATGGGATTATTTATGCTCTTGTAGTAGTGTTCTACATCTGTATAGAAGTATGTACAAGAATAATGCAATTTTGAAGGCCCAAACAAATGGTAAAGAAGGGGAGGGAAGGTGGGGGCAGGTCTGGGTTGTAGGGCGGATTTTCTGGGACATTACCTTCTGTCAAATGCATCACAAATTTTTGTGTTACATTCTCAGATTTCCCTCATAACTCCATGGCAGATGATAATTATCTCGGTGATCAGAAATTCTTTGTTATGGGCTGAATGTTTAGTGCTGTCCTTACAACACAGTCAGAGCAGGTTTTAATTGCTTAATTATACAGTGCTTTTGTTATCTGTGTGTACTGTTGATGACAGGATGCTGAATGATGAATTGGAAAGGATTCGGAAGGAAGTGGTTGTTGCATAATCAAGGTACTCTCCTATCATTTATCTGGAAATGCTAAGAAAAATAATGAAACCTTCAGTTAGGATACCTTGTGTCCTGGCTGAGAGTTGAGCAGGGACCTCCTGAATACAAGTCCAACAGTGCTATTTCAAACCACTTTTTGTCTGAGGCACGTGTGTGTGTGTTTCATGACTGTGCCAATTTTTATGGTGAGGAGTTGTCTGCACCTCGCCCAAACCCCCAAGCTAGAGGACCACCCCTTGTCGGCTGTCTGTGACTGCTTATTCAATATGTTTCCGGCTGCCCTCCTTATTGGAGGCCATTCCTCTGTCTGCAGCCTGAGGACACGCCACACCGTGGTGACAGGGACCCATTTATCATGGCCATTTCAAATGCACATTCTCAATTTCAAAATTAGACCTATTGTCATATTTTGGGCCCCATAAATATCAGTGGAATATACTAGCCATACACCTAACAACAATTAGTGGTAATGTTCAGGAGTGCACAAATCATGGGCAGTGATATTTTTGAGGTGCTGCCAGATGTTTTGAGCATAATTGTTGCAGTTTTTTTTTTTAATATAAAATTATGGTACCAGATCACATGCATCAAGCAGAAAGTGCCACATAAAAGTGAGGTTCACGGGTAATACCAGAACTGTGAGCACTCAGTATGGAACGTTTTACATGCTAACCCTCTGGTGCCTAGAATTTGGAGGTGGCTAAAAGATTTTGGAAAATTTGTGGACCCCTAGTAATGTTTACCATGGTAGCACAGTGGTTAAGGTGCTGTGCTACAAATTGGAAGGTTGCTGGTTCGATCCCAGCTGGTGTCATTGGAATTTTTCATTGATATAAAATCCTTCTGATCGCACTATGGCCCTGGGGTCGACTCAGCCTCTAACAGAAATGAGTACCAGGAGTATTTCCTGGGGGTAAAGGCGGCCGGTGCATAAGGCTGACAACCTTACCACCATCCTGTG
>Ga0123355_10022003_pt1 | contig 10216 bp, 6 predicted proteins | sample TergutEmb28metaG_3_FD_89872 | JGI IMG/M metagenome (GOLD analysis project Ga0123355, IMG submission 89872) | Embiratermes neotenicus P1 segment gut microbial communities from Petit-Saut dam, French Guiana - Emb289 P1 | ecosystem: Host-associated > Arthropoda: Insects > Digestive system > Gut ... | reverse complement strand
TATAATATAATATAATATAATATAATATAATATAATATAATATAATATAATATAATATAATATAATATAATATAATATAATATAATATAATATAATATAGCATAACATACAATAAGATAACATACCATAACATAACATAACATAACAATATAATATAATATATAGATTATTTATTTACTTAAAAATATTTCAACTACCTCCTACACACACATTTCTTATATTCCTGGATGATGTTACCTTACACAGCATAGGAACAGGCCATTTAACACAAATGATTGTATCAATATTTTAAATTCTAACATATATAATTACCTAAAACTCAACATTTTTTACTTGCAAACTGTTTGAGCGTTCTATGTAATATTCCGCCAAAGAAAGCCTCCCTGAAGATGGTCAAAATAGGTGGCCGAAACATGTAGGAGGATACGCTGAACATAATAAATCTACATATCTGCAGATTTGCTTGGTTATTTCTCGTAAGACGTGAATTTGTTGCTAAGATCGTGTCATTTTTGATTCTGTGCGAGTAAATTTCTTAGTATAGATATAAGTGCTCAGTTATACATATCATGCACCATTATTGCAAATAATTCGTCAGTGTTTTCTTAACAAGTTTACTTTTACTATTAATCTGTTTTTTTAGCTCCAAGGTTCAAGCAGTGTCCAGCCTTCTGCAAATTCCAGTCCTATTCTGCAAGACACAAAACCCTTTAAGAGTGTAGGACAAAAAAAAGTCATTTACTTTCTTTCTTTACTTAGTTAAACTCAAAACTCAGTGATTTAGCCTGAGTCAGAATTTCGGCTTTTTCATTTAGAGATTATTTTGAGCTTTCGTGTTTAACCTCAGACCATACACGAGACACATTGCTACCTAACAAACGAGGCATGCTACAGGATTTGTCAACCACGACACTGTCTTTCTTACGACAGGTCCATAGTCCCTTTCAAAGCTAGATCTCCAGACAGTGTGATCTCGTGCTTCGTCTTTCAATTTACAATATCTTCTCGCTCTCGTAGGGTCATCCAGTAGTCGCAAACGTCTTCTTCCTCGTCTTCCCGTCCTTTCTATATTTCCTTCTATCTTTCGTGTTTTAGAATGGGGTCCTTACACAAGATGTAAGCAATTCAGCTTAGCCTCCCCCCCCTTTTTATTATATGTAGTATATTCCTGCTGTCCTTCACACTTTTTAATATCTCTGCTTTTTTCACACGACCGGGTTAGCTGATCTTCTCCAGCTGTCTCTAGCACCACATATTTTGTCAATAAGATTATAAAAATAGGAACATTTCTGTTTTGGATTTTAGAAGTCAATCGATCTATAGGAGGCCACTCCCTTTCGAGGAATGGAGCGGGATATCAGCTCTACCGTTGTTAAAGTTTCAGTGATCAATATGTGGTCTGCGCCATTACGAACGGCGAGTTCCCGAATTTTCTGAGTGAAAATCCAACATATAGTTTTTACCTCTCAAGTGCAATTTGTTAAAACAGACCGTGCTCATATGTCGCTGCTATTATACTACAGAATCCATAATTTTAACTTGCAGTTCTTACACACCCACCCTTCGAATATAATTCTGTGTAATAGCACCAAACTTCTCCACTAAAAATACAGGAGGCAATCAGTTCATACCACTACTTCTATTATAACACATTTTGTAAGCCCATTAGTTTCCATAAGGACAGTTCATGAGGCGAAACTGATGATTTAAGAAAATGAAAGGATTCTGTATCATAATTTACCGTCTAGAAATATCAGCTTCCTAATTGCCATCACTAATGAAACACAGATATGAAGTACAGACGGAATTTCTAGTTTTCTTCGGCTGTATTACGCTGGTAAAGCGTACATTCTCCCATTGTTTTAACAATAAACATGTAGTGGGAAAAAGCACATGAACTGAACAGTTTATATTTTATTCTTGCTTAGCAATGTTCCACAAACGGACTGACTGGATGTTTTATTGTGATCCGTACTGGCGTATGTTATTTTTTCATTCCGTCCCTTCACCCTCCAAACCCCTTCCCTTCCAAACAAAACTACACAATATACAGAATCTACAACTGGTGGACTATGTGAATGTTTTGGTATCATTCACAGAATGGGGATCGTCCCTTCTCAATGCACAATATTGCTTTTATCATAAAACATAAACACGGGAGTGTAACAAAGAGATTTAAAGCATCATTTTTCTCCTACAGAAATGCGTGGGTTCTTAGGAAAATGAGTAGTTCAGTACACTGTATATTTTACTGTTGTTCACACGTTAATATAATCATCACTGCGATCCGAATTTTAAAAAGTGGAGGTTGTAGAATATTTCCAGCTGTTAATCCATATTTTGCCGACTGTCGCCTGATAGACACACTTGTTAAAAAGTTTTAACAGGAAAACGTATCCAAATTGTACATTAAAATTCATTTCCTACTCACACAAAACAGTCCGTGTCCACTTCAGGACCAAAAATTCAAGGTTTATTGTGAGAATCGCATGAAACACATGAATAAACTCAGCGACAAAATACAGGGCTCGAAATATTACGACAAATGGTATATAAAATTACCATTGGGCTATAAATGGACAAAATTTCCAGGTGACAGACAAGGCGACAGGAAGGCGGCTGGAGTAGCATCTCAAATGAGGCCAATTTCGCCTCTTTTCAAATTATTGGGCGCTTTCGCTAAATTTCGAAAAGCCACTCTTAGATTCGTCATGTCTGTCTGCCCGTCCGCATGCAACAACTCGGCTCCCACTGGACGGATTTCGATGAAACTTCATATTTGAGTACTTTTCAAGAATCTGTCAAGAAAATCCTAGTTTAATTACGATCGCACAAGAATAACATGTACTTTACATGAAGACCCATACATATTTTTATCATATCTCTCTCTATTCTTCTTAGAATGAGAAACGTTTCAGACGACAGTTGTAGATAAACTCAAAACACAGATTTTGTGTTCAATATAGTTTTTTTTTCTAGAAAATCGTACCGTTTATGAGATAATGTGGAAAAATATTGTAGGGCTGCAGGGGCCAATGATGAAAATACAGTGCATGTTCATTGCATGCTAGATACCTAAGGCTATAGACATACAGGCACAATATGTAATACTCATTGTTTTTCCACTGCAACAATGGTTGAACGACAGGACCTCAATGTTATGTTATACGTACATTGTCTGTCTTGTTTTCTTTCAATTCACTGTCTACTAATCTGTCTATCATTCGAAGCTACATATTCTGAGAAACATAAGGCGTCGTTAATAAAAAAAATGCATATAAATATACTGCTACATCCTTAAAACAGAGCAATTAAAAATTTTGCGTCGTAAAGTTTCAGAATATGTGTCCTTGAGGTGGGCTAAAGTTTAGATTATTTTACTCCATGACCACGAAGAAAAAGGAAAGGGGACCGTTACAAGAATTGGTGATTTCGCTTTAACTGGGGTTTCATACAATAAGCAAGCTTAATATTTGCGGCTGCAGTACAATTCTTCTTACCTTGCCGTCGGTCTAGTGTGTTTTTTGTCCTGCCAGTTAGTTACGAAGCGCCTTTTTGTTGTCCAAGCGCCTACATACTCGTACACAGCGGCTGCGCAGATAAATTATACCCTACTTCACAAATTCAAATAAAATAATTTTTCTAACCTATGAAAGATAGCAAGCTGTGGACTTTACATGCCACTTCAGTACTTGTGTAAGTTCATGTAAGTTACTGAAACAGTACATAACGCAGCATTGTGAACATCCAAAGAGTTGGCAGATGTAGAGAAAATTACTGTTGAAAAGAACTATTTTCTGTGGGGTCTGGAATAAGGTTAAACATTATAGACCTGCTACTACGACATGCATTTGGAGGGTAGTTAGTAACTATCAAACATCGAGACATGACACTGACCACCGTTTCCTTCAAGGTGAAGAAATATGTCCAATTTGACGTACAGTAAGGTGCAACAAGCGTTATAAATGATGCTAGCGACACACGTGGGAATAATTCGCACGTAGACACAATAAAATATTTAAACAAGAAATATTCGTTTTTATACTTGAAACTTTAAAGACTTCTCGACATCAAATATTTGAAGCTATCAATGAATTACTTTCTGTAAGCTGTCGACTCCTTCGGACAAACGCAACAGCGACGTTGTCAAACGAAAGGATCGGAAAAATGCCAAATACAGTTGGCAATGGTAATAAAGACTACGGTACATATATTTCAACACGTATAAGAGTCTGCTCTTGAGCCTTACGGACAGTTGTAGTAAAGGCGTCTTTCATCGGAAATCGTCTTCTGCACAGTTTGAAGGGAATAATAGGATCTGACAGACATAACTGAATAATGGGAATAGGGATTGGTTTTCTAGAGTCAATACCTTACACTCCTATGTACTGCTACCACCGGAGGTCAGAGGAAGCTAACATATTTAGTGTAATTCCCATGGCTTCCCGTAGAGGTATCCTATTAATATTTAACGTTAGTTTTTGTTAAAAAAAATTGTTTGGAAGCCAATTAATGAAAACAAAGCGAATCAAGATAAATGCGGAACCATAAGCTATCTAAAAATGTCTATCTTAAAACGTTCTAACCAGTAGACCTTGAAGTCGCTAACAAACCTTTTAATATACGTCATAGTGATGATACCGGAAAATAGGTCCAGGAGGGACAGCAATTTACAAGTGGTCATTCCTGGCTTCTGGGATGTTATGCCGTGTAGAGTGGTAAATAGTACCGACGTTTCGATAGATTTATCACACGATGACCTACTGTATCCTGATAAAGGTAATATGACCCTTCAAAACGTAAGTAAAATTTTACCGTTCGACACGGCGTAAAATTCCAGAAGATTTTAGTCTTCAACATTGCTGCCACAGCCGCACAAGGAAAACTCTGTCAGAAAACGAAACATGGAAAAATAATGCAAAAAGAGGTAATTTTCCCCGTGTTCTTGACCTCGAACTTACTGCAGATGACAGTCAATGCCCTACTAGCACCTACCGTACTGCAGATAATTCCCAGTGATTGACGCACACCACGCTACGACCTCGCGACAGTCACTTGCCATCTCTGAAGATGGAAACCGAACTGCAAGAAGACGCCACATTCGGTGGTTTTAAAGAAAACAGTCAATTTGGAAGTTATTACATAGACGTTATAAGTTAAATAAGGTGGAAAACGGATATATATATATATATAGCAGCTCGATGTTGGGCAAAGAACTCTGCTTTGGGCATATTCTGTATTACAGTAGTCACCGCCCTAATCTTTTAGTCATTAATTTCCGACCTATTTTAATAAATGTGCTTCATTTTAAATTTTTCTGCACAGAACTTCTGCGCTTTTTAAAAAGTTATAATTACCTCTTTCTTTGTCACGTAAAATCTGCAAATGTATACAGCTAAGTCACAAATTTAAGAAATATTATTTATACAACCAACAGACACGTGATTCACAGAAGGTGAATTGACAACTGGTTTATTCATTCCGATCGATATGGTAACCTAAACAGCAATATAAATGTTAAGTGCCATGACAGTTTTCCAGAACTCTTCTTATAAAGATCACAACATTTTACATTTTGTGCTGTCAGTTTTACAATTCATGGAACTGAGGATTATTAAATCACACGAAGCTTTGTTGAAGCCCTCTGCTTCATTGTCCATGTACCAGAGACAGTTGTGGCCACACCGAATGGACAATTGTCACATCACGAATGATTAGCTAGTACGAACGTCATAATGCGAATTATACTTGCCATTTTATGGTCCATGGTTTTTATATTTTTGGATTCTCGTGAAACCCAAAACCATGGTTCGACGCCTTTTCACAAATGGCGTGCCGTTCTTCCATTTATTTTCGCATTAATCGATTATAAACGTCGAATGAAAATAAGTGCTAAGGGAATAAGACAGGCGTAACTCTCCTCAAGTGAATTTTTAGCTTACAGGCCACACGCTGAACTTTAACTTCCTCTCCACTTGAAAGGTCTCGGTAGAATTAAAAATGTATTTAGAAGCTTTGACCGTGATAATGTAAGGCGCGAAGCAGTTCTATGAATATTGTCACATGTTCAGTAATGGATGGCTACAGCGATGTGTTAGGCTAGCTGATTTAACAGCTGGAACGTCCTAGAAATTTATAAGCAAATAATGAAATGATTATTGAAGTTCTAACAAAATTATGACAACGAAAATTGCACATTTTTTGAGAATATCGCCCGAAGTGCTGAACATAAGTAAACTGCTATAATAAAAGAAATATTTTGGACAATAACGTGGAATCGACTAGGCTAACATTATAAGTAGGAATTTTGAAAAACAATAAAATTATTTTGCAATGAATATATTACTGTAAGTAGCAGGTATAGTGTGTCTTTCAAGGAATATATAAAATGACACGACTGAATTACATATTGGGAACGTGTAGAACTGGAGAAACACAACACTGATACTTCCAAAGCTGTACTTATAATAATGATGATGATAATAATAATAACCATAACAATAATAACAATAATATAAGGCATTATATGAGGACTGCAGGACAAGTAACAAGAATTTAAGTATAGCCTGGATTGATTACCAGAAAGCATTAGATAGCATTCCACATAGCTGGTTGGAAAAGTCAAAGGCATTGGTAGGAATGAACAGCAAAATTGCCAGATTTCCTGAACTATCTATGAAGGAATGGAACACAGGCTTATTTTAAAAACAAAGCAGGAAGTAATGAAGTCACAACCCATTCAGATACGAAGAGGAATATTCCAAGTGGACGTTCTTTTGCCATTACTCTTTTGCATCGCATTCATTTCATTAACAAACGAGCTGAACATAGCTGATTGTGGATATCAAGTACATGGAACTGAGAAGAAAATAAGTCACTTATTGTATATGGATGACTTGAAACTGCAAGGTAGAAATGAGAATGATTTGAAGAATGAAAGAAAAATTGTGCAAACAATTAGCAAAGATATAAATATGAATTTTGGTTTAGAAGAATGTGCAAGAATATGTTTAAAAAAGGTAGTGTCCAAAGCAAAATGCATATAGGAAGCACATTTGAGAACGACATTAAAGAACTGGACCCGAGAAAAGCATATAAGTATTTAGGCATAGAAGACAGTATTGACATACAGCATAAGAATGAGAAAGAAAAGCTGAAGGAATACCTGAAGAGATTGAGACTAGGTCTGGCAGAGAATTAAGTGTCAAGAATAAAATTCAAGCAACTGGATCATTGGCAGTACCAGTACTTAGATACAGTTTTGGAAATATTAACTGGCACCAAGAATAACTGTAAAAACTAGACCGGAAAACGAGGAAACTACTGACCATTCATGGACAGCATCACCCAAAAACAGATGTAGATCGCTTATATGCCCCCAGAAAACAGGGAGGAAGGGGCTTGATGCAGTTAGAAGCAGACCGTGCAGTAGAAATTACAAAACTGGTGGAATATGTAGACAGGAAGGAAGACCCACTAATACAGGTTGTCAGAACACACCAACACAACATCGACTCAGCATTGTTACAGACAGCTAGATGCCTGAAGACAGAATTACAGAAAGAAACAAGAAAAATGAAGGACGGCATAGCGGAGAAAACAAAAGAAAGATGGCACGGGAAGAGGATGCATGGACAATTGCCACGTAATTTAGACGAAAAGGTGGTGGATACTGAATAGCCATATCGTCGGCCAAAATCTGGCGACATCAAGGGAGAAACAGAAAGAACAATAGTGGCAGCAAGCAATTAGTAAAAATTATTTTAAGAACAAAATTTTGAAGGAAGAAACTGAGAGTAAATGCCGGTTATGTAAACAACATGAAGGAACTATTGGTCACTTAACCTCGGGATGACCCATTTTGAAGAAGAACGAATATTTAATTAGACACGATAAAGTTTGTATACATTTGCACTACTCAATATGCAAAGCCTTAGGCATTGAAACCACAGACAAATTGTACACACACATTCCGAAGCCAGTGTGTGAAGACGGAGATGTTACAGTGTCGTGGAATCAAGCAGTACATACAGACAGAGAAGTTACAGAAAATAGGCCAGATATGATAATTAAAAACAAAAAAGAGAAAACAGATGTGACAATACCCGCAGACAGAAATATTGTGCAAAAGGAAGCAGGAAAGAGGTTAAAATACAAGAGTTCATGTACAGATACACAACGAATGTGGAACCTGAAATTTACGATTATACCAGTAAAAGTTTGAGCCACTGGGATAGTAAAGAGAAGCTTAAGGAAATATTTGGAAACTGTACCAGGAAAACATTCGATAGATTCACTATAAAAAAACAACTATACTTGGAACATCACACATAATACGGAAAGTACTGCAGTGTGAGGCTTGAAGCCTGAGCGGTGGGGTCACCGCTGGTTCAAGAGAAGTACCAGAAAGAAAAGGCCTGTGACAAGAGACATCCATATCGTATAATAACAATAATAATAATAATTGATAGGCTTATAAGAAGGCTACTAGGTAATTCCGTTGTGTCCGTCCCAAATCATCTTTAACAAAGTTATATCTGCCTGGTAAAAGAGGAGGACGAAGTTTATTAAGTACCCACAAATTATGCAGAACACAAGAAAGAAATATCTGGAGTAAGTTGAGATCGACTGAAGAAAACGTACCGAGACCGGTTGTACAGGCAGATGAAGGGTACACTGCACGGAGACTAAATGATCAAAACGTGGAAGACGGAACAGTAGCAGAGGAAGATCTGAACACATGGAAAACAAAACCCTACATGGAAAATTCCCAAACCCTCGGCAGGAAACCCACATGGACAAAGAGTCTTCCCTATTGTGGCTTGCCGCAGGCTGTATCTGTCCTGAGACGGAAGGTTTTGCAGTCGCCATTTAAGACTGGGTGATCAAAACCAGAAATTATGAGAAGCACTTCTTAGGAATAGGGTGTGATTGAAAAATGCAGAAAATGTGACAAAGTGGGCGAAACAACTGAACGTGGAACAGCTGGGTGCTCTTCGCTATCTGAGTTGGCAAATATCGAGAGATCCAGCCAACTGGCAAAAATAGTTCACCACCAGTTTGCAATAAAGAACAAGCCACTAGATATAACTACTCGGCCATACTGAAGACACAAGCCAGAACCGCTGCTGGAATCAGCTAACATGATTTATACTGGGACAGGACTAACGTAACGGATAAAATGATAGGTTTAAACAGATCTGATGTAGTGCTTATCGACAGAGAGAACAAAACAGCACTTATAACTGATACAGAAGTTCCCTTGACGCATACCCTTCCCAGTACTGAGGCACGGAAAATCACGAAACGTGAAAACTTGGCCCTGGAAATAAAAAATGTCTGGCAGCTTAACGATGAATCTATATACCCCTTAGTCATCTCAGTGGAAGGAGTGGTCACCAGAAACTTCCTAAAATATTTATAGAATATTGGTTTAACCAAAAACACCTTAAGAATGGAGCAACTAACAGTACCATTACAAACGTGTCATATAGTAGGCAAATTGCTAGGACACGCTCCTTGATCTTAGGGTATAGGATAACCTCCTTCCGCAGACTAAGCCTATTCCCAGCACGCAGATGCTAAGAAGTGTGATTAAGTCAATAATAAATGTATAAAGATGTAAAGTTCCATCCAATATTACGACGTACAGCAGATATACGGGCCCATTACAAGACCCTCTTATGGGATTTATTGAAACACATTCAACTGGATTTTATTAATTTACGGTAATACTTGCATCTAGTAATGCATATAATCCAATTTGCACAATTTATAAGCTGTATAGCACTGTAATTCGAACGCTTGGCGTCATTCAGCGCCTTTCCTTTTTTCCAAAATGAATACACCAGTACTCTTTAGAGCGACGTCATTATTTCTGACAGTGTTCAAACACATAATATAAAATTTTGCCCATAAATATCACGTTATGTGTGTATTGGCACGAACACACGCATACATTCACCATCATACTGTACTTTGCTTAAGTAAATATGAGAATGGGCGGGCAGGTTGGTGCAGCAATGCCTGTATTCTGTAGGCTCTTTTCCGAGTCTCGGCTGGGAGATTATATATGTTGACTGAAGTTTTTGAGGGTTTCCTTAGTCCCGCCACTTCAAAAAGAAAATAGCTCATAAATTAAGTCACCTACGATTTACTTAAAATTATACAATATAAACCAACAAAATGCACCATTTCTAAACTAATATTTTAATTT
>Ga0123355_10022002_pt1 | contig 10216 bp, 13 predicted proteins | sample TergutEmb28metaG_3_FD_89872 | JGI IMG/M metagenome (GOLD analysis project Ga0123355, IMG submission 89872) | Embiratermes neotenicus P1 segment gut microbial communities from Petit-Saut dam, French Guiana - Emb289 P1 | ecosystem: Host-associated > Arthropoda: Insects > Digestive system > Gut ... | reverse complement strand
CACAAACGCGCAAGGGTCGCGCCGAGCGAGATGGAGAGCATAGAAATCAACGAGAAGATTTTGAGCGAGCTTGAGGCGGTGAACGCGAAAGATGCGGGGGAGCTTGAAGTGGAAATTGTGGTTTGAGGGGGATAATATATAGCTTATTTCGATATTTCCAAGGCATTCAGCGCAACATATTTCTGAGCCTCTTGACTGAACAAATTCACTTTCACGTTCTCGCCGCGTATAACACGGTCTTCGGCGATTATTCCAAGCTCCGCCCCTGTGTCTGTAGGAATTTTATAGCTTTTGTTTCCGTTATTTATATTTATAACCTGCAAATAGCCTTCCGACACAAGCCAGTCGTTGATTTTCTGCCCGGTAATCTTGCCGCGCCCGCTTTCAATCAAAACGCAGTTTATCCTTTCGGCTATAGCGTTCACGCTCACAGCCTCCTCGCTGATTTCAATTTCCGAAGCATCAAATTCTTTCAGCGGACTGGGCTGAGTGCCTTCAGCGTCATTGACATTTATGTGATTGCTGTCTAAAAACTCTGCGATGGCTTTCAAAAACCGCCCGCCGTACTGCTCCGCCTTAACCCTGCCTATCCCTGACACGCTTAGAAACTCTTCCGGCGTTTTGGGCAGTTTCATGCACATATCGGTCAGCGTACTGTTATTGAAAATAACATACGAGGGTACGTCGTGCGCTTTTGCTATGGTTGTGCGCAAATCCACCAAAACCGCATATAAATCTTTGTTTACGGGAACAGTTGGGGTTTGCCTTCTGCTGATTGGAATGTTTTCCTGAAATTCCTGAATTTCTTGCGATGGTTGCGATGGTTGATATGTTTTCACAAGCTGCGTATTGCAGGTTGCGCAGTTGCCGCAGCGGTTCGGCGGTCTCTCACCGAAATACTTGAGAATATATCCCCGCAGGCAGTCGCTCGTGGCACAGTAGAACGTCATCCTGCGAAGCCGCTCTTTGTCCCGCTCTTTGAGCCTATGCTCTGTTTCCGCGTCAGCGTACTGGACGTCGCGGGAGTTTTCTATCAGCCATGTATTTGTGCGCACGTCCTGCGCGCTGTACAGCAGTATGCAGTCCGCAGGCTCGCCGTCGCGTCCTGCCCGCCCTGCCTCCTGATAATAGCTCTCCATGTCCTTGGGCATATTGTAATGCACTACATACGACACGTTGGACTTGTCAATCCCCATGCCAAAGGCGTTAGTCGCCACCATTATCTGCACGCGGTCATATATAAAATCTTCTTGGTTGCCGCGCCGCTCAGCGTCCGAAAGCCCCGCATGATAACGCGAGGCGTTATATCCGCTTGCGTTCAGCCTCTCGCAGACTTCCTCCACAGCCGCCCGCGTGGAGCAATACACTATGCCAACGCGGTCTTTTTTATCCTGTTTATTCTTCAAAAAGTTCGTGAGAATCGGGAATTTATCTTTCGGCTTTGCCCTTGCCACCTCAAAATACAGGTTCTGCCTGTCGAAACCCGATACCAATACAGTCGGGTTATCAAGCGCAAGCTGCTTGATTATATCATCGCGCACTATCGGCGTTGCCGTGGCTGTAAAAGCGGACACAATAGGGCGTTCCCGCAGCTGCCCTATAAATTCCGGGATTTTCGAGTAACTCGGGCGGAAATCCTGACCCCATTGCGATATACAGTGCGCCTCGTCAACCGTCAGCATTGATATTGGCATTTGGGCGGACCGCACGAACGACATAAAATCATAAGTAAGCAGCCGCTCCGGCGCAACATAAATCAGTTTATAGGCGCCGTTCGCGGCATTGCGCAACGCCTTTTGAATCTGCCGCTCATTGAGCGAGGAATTAATAAACGCCGCCGCGACTCCCGCTTGCGTGAGCGCGTTCACCTGGTCTTTCATGAGCGATATAAGCGGCGAAATGATTAGTGTCATGCCGTCCGCCATCAATGCGGGCACTTGGAAGCACATGGATTTGCCCGCGCCCGTTGGCATAATACCAACAACATCTTTTCCCGCGAGTATATCGCCGATCAGCGTTTCCTGACCGTCGCGGAAAGTATCATATCCGAAATACTGCTTTAACGTTTCAACAGCCGTCAATGTTTTTCACTCCTTTATCTTGCCTGCGGAATATATCATCACATCTCGCATCGCTCAATTATTACGATTATATCAAATATATCAAAAAAAGGTTAAATTCAGTTAAATTTAAAGGGGGCTTTTGGAGAGCGCTGAGTTTAATCCATGATTCGTATTATATCGGAAACATTATCTCGGTGTAAAACACGCTCTGTTCGTTCTTTAGGCTCACAAAGCCACCGTATTTTGCCGCTATTCTATCAATACGCATAAGCCCGAAACCATGGAACGTCGCGTCATCTTTTGAAGAGACATAACGGTTGCCGGACTTTTTTATCTCAACATCGCCGATGCTTGAGTTTGACACTGAGATACATATCATGGATTTATGCCTGCCGATAGAAATATCAATGAATCTAAATCTGTTGATTCTGCTGATTCCGTCGCTGTCAATCGGCAGTTTCATACATGATTCGATGGCGTTGTCAAGTATATTGCCTATAAGCACGCATAAGTCAATTTGTGATATTTTGCCGAAGCGCGGGGGAAAAGATATATCCGCGGTCACTTTTATATCTTTTGATGCGGCGAGCGAGAGTTTGCTGTTCAATATGGCGTCCACCATCACATCACCCGTTTTTGTCATAGTATCCACTTCCGTCAAATCTTTGTCGAGTTTATTGAGATAGTCAAGGTGTTCAGCCGTATCGCCGGACGCGATAAACGCTTTCATCGTTTGGATATGATTGTGGTAATCATGCCGCCAGCCGCGCATTTGCTCGTAGATGTACTCCACTTCCTCGCAATGCTTCAAAACAAGCTCGTTTTGGAACGGGATGATACGCTTGATGATGGTTTCCCCAAAGAGATTCCGCAGTATCCAAAAGACGGCGTATAAAAAAGCCCCGGCGATAATGAGCGCCGCTATTGCCGCAACTACGAAGAAAATAGCCGTCCCCGCGATTATAATATACTCCATTATATCTGCTGTTGCCGCAATGCTCAATATTGAGTATAATAAGGCGAATATAGCGGCGGCGGCAACCAGTGCGATTAGTATTACTGCAATTTTTTTAATTATGTATCTCATATTCATATTTCACTGCCGCCTCCCGCCTTTAAAATATTTTATCAGCGATTGGTTGACTTCGCTGTACAAACGCCTTGACAACGGAATCGCCATGCCGTTATCAAGGATTATATCGGTTTTGGTGATTTTGTCCACGTATTTCAGCCCTACGATATATGAGCGGTGGCATCGTGCGAAACTGACGTCGATTGCTATTCCTGCAGGGTCTATAAGCCGGCGTTCTAATTCTGAGATGGGCATTTTGACTTTAAGAGTGCCGTTCGCTGTAGTAATCTCAGAAGAATGCGCCGAGCTTTCGATACAGATTATATCACCGGCGGCGACACGCATAATTCCGTCATCGACAGGCAAGAGCAGGGCAGTGACGCTTTTTGAGATACTTTTCGCCGCGCGGCTGAGTACCTCCGAAAGTTTCGCTTCATCCACAGGCTTCATGAGATAGTGCATCGCGGATACATCATAGCCAACATTCGCGAAATCCGGGAGTGCCGTCACGAATATAATAATCAGCTTATTCCCCGTGCTGCAGGTACCGCGCAATTCTTTCGCGAGGTCGATACCATTTTGTCCGCCCATTTGTATATCAAGCAGAAGGATTTCATATATTTTGCTGTCGTTCCAAGCGGATTTGAAATTCTCCGCGCTGTCAAACATATAGGTTTTAACTTTTATGCCGCGCTCGTCCGCCCATTTGTTTACAAGGGCATTCATATATTGCGCCTGACGGTGATCATCATCACAGACAGCTATGCAAAGCTCCAAATCCATTTTCGCAAAAATCCCCGCTTTCCTTACTACATATACTGTGGCTATAACGCAATCATAACATAAAATTATTAAGATTTTGTGTATTTTTCGGACACCTATTGACAAAGGCAGGCATTTGTGGTATAATGAATGACGTTATGTGAGATGCGGGTGTAGTTCAATGGTAGAACCCCAGCCTTCCAAGCTGGTCGTGTGGGTTCGATTCCCATCACCCGCTCCATAAGAAAAAGCCTGATATTACGGGAACAATCCCAAGTATCAGGCTTTAGTTTTGCAAAGCAAAATGTTAATATAGGTTAAGACAGGTTAATATGAGTAATGGGAAAAACAATGTAAAATTATTTTGCTCTAAAATTTCCTCAAAATATTCGTGTATTCGACAAAATCCGACTTGACAAGGAGCGCGCAATTTGATAAAATGATGCGATACTGTAAAATTGTGTCGAAAAAGGATGTTGAAGCGATATGGAGAAGAGTATAACCGCTCTGAGCAGAGGGTGCCATTACCCGGTCGTTCTGCTTGATGCTGCCACCATGAAAGTCGCGTACAAAAACAAAGCGGCGCAAGTAGCAAAAGTCGCGCCTCGTGTAAGTGCGTATATCAACAGCTATTCGGATGAGCAAGTCTTGCAGATTTTAGAAACGCTCGACACCGACAGTGAAGAGCGGATTATAGAGCTTGGCGAGCCTCCGAGCCGATGCGTTGCGCGTGTCAGCGGTGATATGATTGTACTTGTGTTCCTTGACCCGCTGAACCTGATGCAGAAATGCCTATCGGTAACTATACCACAAATAGCAGAGATTACAGCGCGGTATGACTTGGAGAAGCTGCTGATTTCGGGCGATGCTGTTACCGATACAAACAAGGCGCGAAAACTCCGCTCGTACCTTGAGCGTTACATCGTTGACTTGCGAGAGAAAGCAACTCCACATACTTACTGCGACATAAGAGAGTTCCTGCGCAGCCTTGAAAGCGGAGTATCGCAGATTTTGGCGAAGATGGGGTACAGAATCTCGTTTGACATGGGAGCGCGCGATGAAATATTCATATACCGCCTTAACGAGAGTGACTTTCTCACTCTAAACTTCATATTGATATCATACGCGCTGTCACGGTCGGTATTCGGCGTGTTGGATGTGCGATTCGAAGCGAGAACGAGCGTGCTTACATACGAATTTATGCCTGCTGACTTGGGCGAGCAGAGTGAGAGCATAGACTTAGAGCTTGCGAGGCTGATTGCGAAAAACAACGGATTGCGCTTGAGCGTTGCTGCTGTCGATGACGACGTAGTTGACTATAGAGCGGCGGGCAAAGCGCGATTGATTGTGCATTTTGGCTGAGAAAACAAAAAAAGAGCAACCGCCCCAGCCCCCCGCTAAGGCAGAAGCCATGGTGGGGGATTTTTCATGCTCTGAAAAAAATTTGAAAAATATTTTAATTTTTTTGAAAAACCCCTTGACAAACGTTTATGTTTATGATATAATATATCTAAACAATAAACAAAGAAACGAAAGAGGTACGAAAAATGACGAACTACACATACGAATGGATTAGCCCGGAAGAGATAAACACACCGCACGAAGTGATGGAAGAAGAAAAAGTAATCGAGATGGTCAAGATTATAGAGGAAGATGGATACAACTTCCGCCCGATATTAGTCATAGAACATGAGTATGGTTACATGGCACTCACCGGCGTACACAGAATCGCGGCAGCGATAGAAGCAGGAGTAAACATAAAAGCTCACGTAGCAGAGCTTAAAGATGGATTAGTAGACCGTGTGAACATGAGCGATGACGAATACAGACTGGAATCGCTCATGGAACTGTTGGAAGAGGGAATAATCGACGAAGAAGCCGTCGAACTCATGAGAGAAGAAATAAATTAAATAAATTGATATCCGGCGGCAAAACCGCCGCCGGAGAAAGGAGCGAGATATGAAAACCACGAAAACAAAAATGTCTGCCAAAGCGGCAGAACTCAAAGCCATGAAAAAAGAGCAAAAAATATTAGAGAAGTTATCCGAAACGCTGAGCAAAACGAAGAGCGAAGTTAAAACGTTCGGAAATGCAAAAGCTGTTAGCATGGCGCACGAAGCGATAACCAACAGGCTGTGGGAGTTAGGGCATGACATAGAAGATGGGGAAGAAGACCTCAAATATTAAAGCAAGCCGCAAGCGGGGGGCGGTAAAATCCCCCGCACCAAATAAAACAAACAAAATTATGTAGCCCCCCACAGGGGCGGAAAGAGAGCGAAATATGTATGAGTTGAACTACGGCACTGGCGCAGGAAACAGTTATCACGAAACAGTCAAAGAAGCGATGGAGGCAGTCGAGCCGACTTACACACAGTTGAGTATATCAATTGTTGATGAGGACGGGAACGAACTTTATGCGCTCCCATGGTGGGGCGTGGCACATGACATTGAGAGTGACGGCGAGCCGCCGCACACGGATTACGGCAAAAATGGCTATTATGGTCAGTGGCGCAACGTTGAAACTGGCGAGATAGTCAGCATAGTGGTGCAAAGCTATGAGTAATCGCAGAGAATATCAGCGCGAATATCAGCGGAAATTACGCGCTGCACAGGGGGCAAAGCCACGAAATCCAAAGTCTCCGGACGAACAGCGCACGAAACAACTGTTGTTGAGGGTATCATCGGCAGAATTCGCGGCAATCGCCGCCAAAGCAAGCGAGTTGGATATATCTAAGACGGAGCTTGTGGTTCGGGCGGTGGAAAAATATCAGCCTGAGGACAGCGAAACATGAAACGCTGGATAGGGGAGGTCTACGGCAGGCTGAAAGTCCTCGAGCGAGCAGAGGACTACATCGTGCCAAGCACAGGCAAGCGGCAGCCCCGCTACCTGTGCGAATGCCTGTGCTGCGGGGAGAAAGTGACCGTCAATGCGAGCAACCTCAAAAACCAGCAGAGTTGCGGTTGCCTCCGCATCGCAGACCTGACAGGCAAGGTATTCGGGCGACTGACCGTGCTGCGCAAGGCTGACGGGCGGAGCGGCAACAACTCCTTCCTGTGGGAGTGCAAATGTTCGTGTGGCAATGCCGATGCCGTAGTTGTCCCCACCGACCGCCTAAAATCAGGCGAAACACAGAGCTGCGGGTGTCTGCACATAGACACAGCGGCGGCGCGGACGGCTGATATGAGGGCGAAAACGCACATAGCGGGTACGAACCTCGGCAACATCGCGAAGAACGCCAAGTCTGCGTACAACACAAGCGGAGTACGCGGTGTAAACTGGCACAAAAAGACGCAAATGTGGCAGGTGCGTATACACGTGCAGGGCAAGTCGATTTCCCTCGGGTACTACCACGACTTCGCCGATGCCGTAAAGGCACGGCAGGAGGCAGAGGAGAAGTATTTCGCCCCGCTGCTTGAGGAAATCGAGAGAGAAGCGGAGGAGTGAGGCGAAAAAAAATACCGCCGGGGCGTAAATCCCGGCGGTATTGTTGTGTATGTGTTAAGTTGGCGGCTGTTGCGACTGCGCAAGGTGGTATCTATGCAACATAGTAACAATCTCCTGCCGCGTCACGGGGTCGCTTGGACGCGTCCCATCGGTGATACCCTCGCGCATCGCCCAAGCCCATGCGTCACGCGCCCACGGTGCTACATCGGGCGGGAGCGTCACGGGAGGCGCAAGAGCGGCATTGACACGCTGCACGATATCGGGGAATCGCTCCTGCAAAAACGGTCCGGGGCAGCTTGTCGCCGAAAAAAAGTTGTGCCTCGTCAAGCTGCCGTTGGGTGTGCCATCGTACACAAGCTCCGCAATGCCGTTACGCCTGCATATGTCAGCGCACAGCGCAATCAGCGATTCATACGCCGCATCGCTAACGCTCCAGTCAGGCGCGCCGCCGTTGTTAGCCACGCCGATTGTCACGGCTTGATGGTCGTTTGCCGCGCTGGAACTCGCCCAGCTTCGGTCGCGTTCCGCCACGAATAAGCCGATGCGCCCGTCTGTGCTGATGCCGTAGTTGTAGCTCGCTCGTGTCGCTGGCTGGCTTAGCCAGTTGCCCAACGCTTCGAGTCCGATGTTGCCGGCTGTGTGGTGTATCGTGATTTTGGTGATACGCTGATTCCGCGGGCTATTGCGGTGGGGTGATAGTCGCGTCAACGCTATCAATGGGCTGTTCGCACTCATCTGCGCACTCTCCTTCCTCGCATCCGTTACATAATTCTTTGAGCATTTCGGGGGTCATGTCCTCGATGCTCTCAATCAATGGTAATTCCTCGTTAGGTGTCGGTGTTATCTTTTCTGTCGTCATTTGGCTCGTCTCCTCTTTGCCCATTTGGGCGTGAAAATAACCCTAAAGGTAGGGTTAGAAGTTGTTTATTTTATATTTTTTATTTAATTATTAACAATATTGTGATATAATGGCATTATTATTTTACTGGGAGTGAAATCAAAGTGCTTGAAAAGTTGAAGGATTTGTTGAAAGGCTTCAATACCATACCTTTTTTGTTCATTGGTTCTGGAATAACTCGAAGATATTATGGCTTACCTAATTGGGAAAATTTGCTTAAAACGTTCGCTTCAAGAATTTCTGATGATGAATATGTTTACAATAGCTATGCAAACAAAGCCCAAGATATAGAAGATTTACCTCAAATAGCCACTCTGATAGAGGACGATTTCAATCTGAAATGGTTTGACGATAAAAAATTCAGGCAACTGAACGATTATTATTCAGAGTTTGTCAGAAAAGGCACATCGCCATTCAAAGCCGAAGTTGCCTATTATCTGTATAACAATTCGATGATACAGACTGGATACGAATCAGAAATAGAAAAATTCAAAAAACTAACTGAGAAAAGTATATCAGGCATTATAACCACAAATTACGATTGCTTTTTAGAAAATCACACAGACGGGTATAAAAAATACATCGGTCAAGAAGAATTAGTTTCGTCAAATATACAGGGAATAGCTGAGATATATAAAATTCATGGTTGCGTGACTGACCCAAACAGTATCATAATCAATAAAGACGATTATAACGATTTCAAGGTGAAGAGTACGTATTTAGCAGCAAAACTAATGACAATATTTTTAGAGTACCCTATAGTGTTTATCGGTTATTCTTTGGCAGACGATAATATTCAAAACATATTAAACTCAATTGCCGGCTGTTTGTCGACCGAGAACCTGCGAAGACTTGAAAACCGCTTCATTTTTGTAGAATATTCTGAAACCAACGAAAATATTGTCATCGCTTCGCATACAAAAGAAATTGGCGGCAAGCATATTCCTATGACAAAAGTAACGCTCAAAAATTTTTCGCCATTATATGATTTGTTGTCAGAAAAAAAGCCCTCTATTCCAGTGAAAATTTTGAGAGTTCTTAGAGATGAGATTTATAACTACACAATTACAAACGAACCTACAGCACATTTAAAAGTTGCGTTCATTGACGATGAAAGAATCAATGATGATGACTACGCTATAGCTATAGGAAAAATATCAGAGATTGCTGGAATAGGTCTAAAAGGCATTAATTCAAATAATTGGTATAGAAATATCATATTGGAAGATTTGCCTTGTACCGCTGACGATTTGTTAGAAATAACTTATGGCGAGATTATAAAGAGTGCAAATAAATTGCCTTTAAATAAATACCTAAGTATGGCGAAAAATCAACATGACTATTTAGAAAATATAGCAAGGGAAGAGAATTTTGATAAAATAATATCAACCACAATCAAGGGCGATAGGGATAGACTCAAAATAAGAAGAAATGTCATGGCTATTTGGGATGACGAAACCCTTGATTTAACTAAAAAGACTTATTATATAGCGCATCTAACCGAAAATCAAATAATCATAGATGATTTAGAAAAAATATTAATTGAAGTTTTCCATAATGACCCCGATATTTTGATTATCAAAGATAAGAAAGATTCAAACTATCAAAGATTAGTGTCCAATATAAAGCGGTTGATAAGAATATATGATTATATAAAGTATAACAAAGTAAGAGAGAGGCTTGATTAAGTGGTTAAATCCATAACCACGCCTCAAGACTCCCTCTCTGAAAATCAAAATGATTCAATAGCACAGTGCTTTTATCATTATATGAATATAATAAAAAAAATATACTAATATAACACTGTAGCTATATTATACAACATTTTTTTGACTTTGTCTACAGTTTTTTGAAAAAATTTATTCGTCACTATAAACAAAGTGTAATCCATATCTAATCATCATCCCCTTTCTTTTTCAAAATCTCAATCGCTTGTTTCAACACATCAGGCACTGGAACGCCCATCAGTCCGGCGT
>Ga0123355_10022001_pt1 | contig 10216 bp, 3 predicted proteins | sample TergutEmb28metaG_3_FD_89872 | JGI IMG/M metagenome (GOLD analysis project Ga0123355, IMG submission 89872) | Embiratermes neotenicus P1 segment gut microbial communities from Petit-Saut dam, French Guiana - Emb289 P1 | ecosystem: Host-associated > Arthropoda: Insects > Digestive system > Gut ... | reverse complement strand
TATCTCAGGATCATTCCTTATGTTAGGCCACGACTGTCTGCTTCCTCGTCCGCTTTCATTTATCCGTTCCGATGCTGGAAGCCTATAATCCGGATTCCTGACAGCGCCTTTAAATTTAAAAAATAAATAAATAATGACGTGACGCAGGCGCAGGCGCAGGCGCATATGCAATTCCTCCTCGAAAAGCGCGCTGTTGTGATGAAGCCATGAAAGTGAAATGTTTTCCCTCACCGATAATGGAGTTTTTGTGTGTCGGATGTGACGTCATAAAGTGCGTATTTAATGTGCGATACAGTTTAATTTATGTCTTCAATAGATGAACGTAAAGTGACGTAAGACCCGCAGGCCAGCGCCATCTTCATGATGTTCCCCAGAACGAGGAAAAGACAGTTTAAAAGGTTTCGCGTGCGCAGCAAGTTTAAGAAAAGGAATGCCCACTGTTTAGAATATCTCAACAGTTTTGTATGCTTCAAAATCACTTGCTTTTCAGTAATAATAATAATAAGTTAAAGGGGCTCTATGTTGTATTTGCCCTCTGACAGTCGCGGAACACCATGTTGCGTGGATTGACTGACTAGCCTGTAACTAAATAATCACGAGCAGAGCTGTCTTGTCTTGGCTACTATTATCACCAATTATTGTCATTTTCATGTTGGTACGCCGCGAAGGGGTTGTGGACGTCAGTCATTTCGTAAACTAAAGGGCCAGTTAGACAGATCTCCATCATGTATCCCCCCCCCCCATCCCTTATGTCCAGAGAGACAGAGAGAGCAACCGAGAGGAATTCAGACAGGAAAATGAGACAGGCTAATTGTAATACACAGCACTACCCCTTTCACTTCTAGCTCACCCCATACAAAATTTCCCCTAGTAATTGTTTTCAACTTTTCAGTTAAACTGGTTAAAACTGCAGAATGCATGCTATTCTACGTAGGAGGATAATTACTGGCCTATATTGAGATCCGACAGGTAAATACGATAAAAAAAACACACAGGAAACGGGATGTCAAAATAATAACGACTAACTGAATCAAATTTGACAACTTGAAGGCGTATAAAGTGACTGCCATCGTTTGCTTCCCCACCCAACCCTCCATTTTTTATCCGATAGCGTAAGAACTGAGTGCTGCATGTGTCAAAATGATATCAAACGAGTCCATTGGCCTCTGACAACAAATTTCAAAACACGTATGTAATGTGTTATTGATATCATTGTACCAAGCGGCGTTGGCGAAGTAAACCAATTTTGTACACCTGACTTTCGAAGAGTTTGAACGAAGCGTAACGTCATATTGCGATGCATGACTCTGTGTAACAGAGGTTCCCCGTCTACCTTATGTCACTTCATTTTGCCATCTTGTTATCGGTTTCTTTGAACCGAGTCTGGTGAAGACGACATAATTCAATGCCACACACTCTAAAATCGTCAACAGTCGAAGCGTTTGTCTCACAACTGACCATAAGGTCATAAGGTGTCAGTACGGAAAATATGCGAAGAGATATACCTTCCACCTTAATCAACTTCGTAAATACGAACTGGCGGTCTTTAAACGTTTCATTAGTAACTGAAAAAGTCCAGTTTTGAAACCGACTGAGTAAAGCAGACGTCATCGCAAAATAACGTAAAATACATTTAAAAAAACGAATGGCGACGTGTGAGTTCAGGGGGCCTATTCAGAGTCCCTGCAGGCAACTCAACAGCAGTGGAGGTGTTATAAGCTTCTTGTTAGGCCGACCGAGTGTCTGCAAGTGCAATAATTGCTTCCATTAGATGAATATTTCCTTCCCTCTTTCTTTCTTCCGTTCCTTCGGAAAAAAAGAAAAAAAAAACTCAATGAACAAAGCGGCACAGCAACCTAAGCCTCCAAGGGACTGAGTTTCAGTTATAGGGGGTAATGAAACTGTGAAAGTACACGGCATAAACTGACAGACGCCTTCACTTTCGGGTAATCTGGGGGAATAAAGGCCTGTGACTGAACTGAATGCGACTGAGATGAATTCTTGAACATTAAATTCATATACAGTTCTTCGCGGCTATTTGAAACTAATTCTGATTGGCGAGAGGCTAGAAATATGACGGAAAGAACGCCCCGTCATTCATAGCAGTTCAGTGCCCACCGTTATTACCTACACCGAGAAGCGTTTATACAAATCGATTAACGAATGTTTCAAAGTCACATTTCAGTAAAGCACTACAGCGGAAGAACATAACAAATCTCGTTGCAAGACAGTCTAAAAGCATTCAAGACTTTGTCTTTCACACTGGAGGACTGGTGTAAGCTCTATGCTTTAAGATCATGGTTTTCAACAAATAACTTCGGAATAGAAGATTCCGGTACCTGCGATGTGACGGTACGTCGTCTGGTACAAAATTCTCGACGTTTCGAAGGAGCATAATAATATTTATTTACTGCAATTGGGTTGTTACCCGGTGACGGTGGTTATTTTACATGTATACAAAACCTGAAGTTGGTTACTACTAAATTTAAGTCGGGAGAAGCATGTAGTGGCAACTTGGTATCTTGGGAACCATCTCGGCATTTGCTTTTAGGCATAGGGAAACCAAGAAAAACCTGTGTCGAGATGGCCGGTCGCAGGATATTCCGAATACTGACTTCTAGCCAGCAGTCCGGCATCTAGAGTTAAAAAAAAAAAAAACAGCAATGCCCACATAGCACAACAAATACACATTTTGACTTTAGTGTTAAGGGTCAATTTGACGAGAACAAGAAAACTCCCAAAATCGGAATTACAGTATATGTGTAGTGTTTCTTGTGTTTATTTATGTCTGAGACCGTAAGATTTAAGAAAGGAAGTATCAAATACAAAATTCGTGTATCGCTCTTCTGTGCAGCGTTTGGCTTATACATTTTTCGCTCCGATAAACATTTATCAAGTTACGCTCTGCATGCGAATATAATACACGCAAGTCGTCACGTAAAGTGGCCACTAAAACTGTCACACCTGAGCAAAAGGTGAAATGGCCCAACACTTTTTTTTTAATTTGCTACCATAAAACTCCATAACAATCAGTTCTACGGTAGTCGATCACAGACCTACAGAGGTGCGAACACAGCCATTTCAATAGGCACTCTGCAAGGACGTTATCTAGAAGGGGTGAAACCAAATGTCTGGACATTATAAGGAACAGCATGCTCAGTTCACTCTCCGGCCGCTTTTACTCCTATCGGAAGTCCTCCGCCCATACTGAGATAGACCGTTAGTGTAATATCAAAAACGCCTCTGTCAAGAACCGAGCCATACCTACATACCGGAACAAAGAGCCTTTATTAAACAATTCTCTGGAGTCACTTGTGTCGTAGCCTTGAAATGGCTGTAAATGACGCCTGTTCTTTCGCTAGTGTTACCATCATATCATTTATTTTAGGTAATTTCACTGGGGCAAGGTTCAGCGTCAGAGACCTCTGCTGTAGTTTCCTACCTGAACGTCACGCAATACAGCATTCGAGGACCAGCCATTGACTTGAAACTCAAACTCATCTTCATCGTCTTATATAAACATACATTACTGTATCACGTAGGCACATATTATATTCGTAAGCCGCGTATCAGAAGCTACAGTGTGAAACGATAAAGAACTGAGCTCTAGGATCACCTAATGACGGAATCACACGGAATATCAAAGGAAGATGAACTACATGTGATTACAACGTAGCTATAATCCGGTACTGCGAGCTGTAGACTCCAATTATGTACTGACAGTATCTATAGAAATGTCCGTAAATTTAGTTTCATTTCATACTTCGTTCACTATCTTTTACGCAAAGCAGAAATACTGTGTGTTTATAACATTCTTCTTCAATGGAATGTGCGACTTTTAACATAGACTAAATAAACAGAAAGCTACGAATCCTTTACGGGTGTTATAACTCTCCATGGTGAACGCAGGCAGGTAGTGGCCTTTACAAGTTCTGTTTTGTGCTTTTACAGCGCTGGATAAGTTGGGGTTTCGGCATCTGTTTGGCCAGAGCCCTGTGGAGCCCGTCCAGCCGAACGTTGCTTTCGACATCGCCAGTCTAGTTCTGTACGGCTGCCAGGCGCTACCCATCCGGCTGAAGATTCTCCTGGATCGGCTGTTCTCTGTCCTTCAGCGCGAGGAAGTGCTTCAGGTCCTGCATGGTTTTGGCTGGACACATGAAGACTACGCTCGTGGGTACATTCTCCAGGTAAGGAACTCATGTAACAACATGTAGCGTCAGCGAGGAAAAGAAAATCAGTCAGTTTTCTTAGAAGACAGGCCAGTAAACCTGTTGCCTAATAGGCTGACTGCTCCGAAATTAATGACAGGAGTTCGATCCCCGGTAAGGCACCATATCAAAACCAGCTCTGCTGTTCGCCTATTCCCCTATATTCCGTAAACTGGTAATTCCTTCACGAGGGGCAAATCTGTCACGGTTTGAAATCTAACCAATCATCAGCACGTAGTACGAAGTTCAGTAATATGCGGACCATTACCTCCACGCCACCAGACCTATACGTACTGCGTAATGTGGGCAGTATTCCTCGCTGTCCTTACAGCACGGTGGTAACTTATGTGTACCACCCGCTCTGACACTAAGAATCTTTGCATTTTGCCCACAGAGTCAATGATTCTTAGAATAAACAAAAATTAAATTATTTTCCTACACAGTATTAACCTGTCGATCTTTCTTCTGCGAATGCAGTGTGTTTTCTGTGAAGCAGGAATTGAATTGGTACATATCTAGTAATCAGCTAAACATCAGGATTTAAAGCGTTAAATAAGTATTAATATCATTCATCTGGGAGTATTTACAGTTAAAGTTTCCCGAATGATAGACAACGTAGTAAATTGATTTTTTTCATCATTGGATTCGATTCCTTTGCGCCTTGCAATACCAACAAAACTTAGAATATGTTTTAGAAAGTTGGCAGCCAACGACACCGCCCCTACAGGAGGGACTTGGCAATAAAAGTGACCCTTAGAAACTTGCGAAAACAGTCGTTGGTGCTGCTGTTTACCCACAGTCGCTATGGCGTGCCACCGTCTTGCCACAAAATTCATCCCAGTAGTATCAATCAGGTGCAGTGACCTGCAGTGTCGAAACACTCCTGCACATTAGGCCATTTTGTATTTTCACAATGTAGGAGGATAAACTGCTCACAAACCCCGGTGTGTATTTTCAGTGTCTTACCTAAATTCATAAGGGGAAGTCTAGTGTGAGAAACTAAGAGTTGCTTAGATTCTCAAGCAATTGACCGCTTTTTATTCAACCCAAGACTCTTTACCGTGCTTATAAGAGTCTGCGATTAATCCCTTTCCTGAGCCAGGTAATTCTATTTTACATAATCCCACCTGTTACTAGAAGATATCTTCTAACACTATTCCTCCACCTAGGCCTAGATCTTCCAAGCGGCTTCGTTTTACGACCAACATTTTGTACATGTTTCTTCACTTCTCCCATGCTTGCCCATAAGGTCAGATATGTAAGAAAAATAACTTTTATTAATTAGCATCTCATCTCTTTGTCTCGTGGCAGATATCTATCATTTTAAACTACATGAATAATGTCATACTTCGACCTTAGCGTTGTGCTTGTGTTCTCACTTCTACTTTCCTTGGGATGGTAATGTACCTTGTGAATAACGACTGGTCAAGGATGCAGAAGGGAAATGTCGTGGCCTGACACAATTACGTAAAAGGACTGACTAAGAGAAACCAAGAAAAAGCACACAGGAAGTAGCTGGTGTCCCGGGTGAAATTCGAAGGCGATACGTCCTTAAGAAATATCAGAAGCTGAGGGCGTGACAGGTTTTGTTATTGAAATTTAAATGCACGTTCTGTGCCGTATAGATATTTTATAGGCACGTGGCATTGAATGGAGGGTGATTATAAATACTGTATTAGTATCAACGAAGAGCGGCATTGGCGGTAGCATTACAATACGAAAAGGTGTTACGAGATGTTGGACTGAGTAGATCTTGCAGCAAGAAATGATGGCTTATGCACCACACAATATCAGTTTTGTATTTCAGCAATTCATTATCCTTAATTATTTGAATGGGCTTTGCAAATTATATGCCCACTGGCTGAACATTTCATTCAGGATCGTACGACCACAAGACATTCATTACCTTTACTCCTTATATGAGAATTGCGGTCCCACAGCTGGGCTGGTGGAGATTCGTGCACTACAAGACAAGACACGGTGTTTACGTTTTATATAAACTGCTGTTATAGTGGACTGATACAAAACTGGATCAGTCCAATTATTTTTAGTGAAAACATCAACATCAAATTTTGTTTACGTTTGAGTAGGAATTACAGAGACGCAGGATGTGAACGGACAGACCCGAGGTCACATCTAGAGCTTCATACATAGTACACACGTATGTAAGAGGTATCAGAGCCCACTATCTTTTGACACTTCTAATATAGCACAGTATCAAATACCAAAGACACTTTTAGAGCACTCAGTTTTGGAGCTGTGAATCAGAAATTACTGTGGTGTCAGTTGGTTTGATTTTATGTTGGACTGCCAGGCTTCAGAATACCACGGGATTTCCTTACTTAAAGCATTTCTTGTGAGCCGGGATAGCTCAGTCGTCAAGGACTGGATACGTGCTGGGCCACCGAGGAACTGCTGTTCAGTTCCCGGCTAAGTCAGGAGATTTTTCTTCATCCCCGACAGATTTGGTTCTGAGGCCACCCAGCCGCATACTGAATGGATAACGGGGTGTTCACTGCGAGGGGGCTAAGGCGGCCAGGGCGTGAAGCTTACCACTCAACTGCAAGTAGTGCCGATTAAGACTTAAGTGGAGCTATACCTCCATTCCCGCATATGCCTTCATTTTGTAGACATGGACAACATTACCTTGTACAGTATTTCATGGTGGGATGTCAGAAATTAAAAGATGTTTCCTTTACCCGTCTTCAATATGCCACTCCACATTTGTAACAGAAACGTTGTTAAAAATTAAATTAATTGTTTCTGAGAAAAAACTGTAGCCGCAAGCATCGTACGAGATGGAGGGATGCATGTTCTGCAGACTGGCAGGTCTGTGCCACAGCCTGAGACAAGTAATGGCTAGCCGCCCCTTTTAATAACTTAATTAATCCGTTTGGGCTCTTTTCAAGTAAAGAATTAATATAAACACGGTCTCATTTTAAAGTCAGACGTCATCTCTCCACAAAAGCCACAAAATTATCCAAGACGAAACATTAAAAATATGCTGCTAACTGAAAAAAATAATACAGGTAAAAGAAGTCAGTTGAATTAAACAGTCGCATGATTGTCAGCGGTTTTTTTTTTTTTTTATTTTGCAGTCTGAGATTTTTAGATTTGAACAAAATTACGTGATTTAAGTAATGATATATCCTAGGGCTGAAAAATTCAGCATCCTTTCCTTACGATTGCCAATAAAATGGAGCTCTTGCATTTTAATGACGTAACCAAGAAACCTGGCATCTTATATTCAAGCGAATCACAAAAATTGCAGACAGTCTTGATCGAAACCTAGAATCACCCAGGATATCAGAGGGACTTCATGGTTTTATTTACATTCTTCAGGATAAAACAATTACACATACTTCACATCAGGAAACACTTTTCAAATTCCACAAATCAAAACAGGAATATAGCCCTAAATGTTACTGTCCTTAAAATTGTTTTGACCGCATGACAAAATAAAGAATATTTATAACGTAAATATACACAGAAAACCCATAATTATAACCTATTTTACTGCAATATTGAAATGATGTTGCGGGAGGGAGGTGGGGGGGGGGGTCATCGGATCACATGTTTTTCCCTGCTTTCAAAGCTTCCGTCGACACAGTAAAGCTAGTAGAAATATTAAGCACATGCCTGAGCTGTTGATGTGAAAGTAAGCTGCGGGGCCTAAGGGCAAGGGGGGGAGCCCCCCTAAAATTTTATCGGAGCAGGACCTCCAGCCCCCCCCCCCACCAACGAAACTTAGGAAATTATTCGTAAAAGCAAAAGACTAATACTTCACAACATGGAATGCTAAGCTATTTGTCCCGGTATCTGTATTCATTTACCAGTCCAAGTCCGTATCATTTATTTGAAACGAAATTCCATACAACTAAATGCATTAATGTAGCCTACAAGTGAACACAGGTATACGAAAGGCTGCCTTCATCTGGCGCAAGGGTTGATTTGTACAGCTGGCATTTCAGTGTTTGTACTGCAAGAAGAGCAAATGTACAAGTGAAGCTGTTCATGTCCATGACGCGAAGGCACATGGGGTACACGTATAACCCTTCTCGCCGTCAATGTCGGCATTGCATTGAAGTACGGCAACATGGGTGACTGTTTTCAAGTTCTAAAATACGTGTATTTGCCACATTCCCTGACCACACTGAACCCCTCCCGCGAACTAGAAATCTGACTTTTTTTTTACGTTTTACTGACCGTGCATCTCAGTATATTTATCTTAGTAATTAACCAACTTCATGCACAAAAGTTTTTGTTTTACAATAAATTTATTTCATGCCTCTACATATTTCGAGCACATGTGCGCATCATCAGGAGGTCAACATTGCATTACACAGCCTCTGGTTTCATCACACCTATAGGTGTGATGATACCAGAGGCTGGTTAATTACTAAGATAAACAGAAATCTGACATTTCTATTTCTATTGCTCTTACGTCAGTCTTATTAGACACAGCCTTTGAAATTAGCTTTGTTGCCATGTTTGTGATTATCAACATACAGTAAACTGCTGCAAAAGCTGTGATACACAAGTTTTCCCATGTGTCTAGACGTACAATAGTTAATTAACCATCACCATCAAACGTAAAAGATATTGTTCCATCTTGTTATTCTCTATTCTAAAGAAGACGGTTTAAATAAACGTATATATTTATGAATATTACAGCATTGCTTATCACTGTGTATTTATTGTGTATAATCTTGGTAAATAAAATCAATATATACACTTATTTAGGGATCAGTCCCTAATGACCTATGGCCGAAACATGTAGGCAATAAATTATAGAAAATCAGGGGTTTCCCCTTCAATACAGTATAATGGTTGGCTGTAACTGCTAAAGTTTACGTTCGTTTGAATCCTTTGAAGAATGACATTCTAAAATACGTATAAAATTCCAGTTCCTACTTCTTAAGAACACAGCCCGCCTCCTTAGACAAAGTAACTGATTAGCGCTATTTAGGGACATAACTGGTGTTTACTGTGGTAATGACGTGTAACACATAAATACACTACGTTGGCAAAACGCGGATATTCTTAATGTTACAGTAGGCTGTACTTATAGTTACCAGTCAGATTTTGGGGTTAAGGATCGTTAAACAGACGAGATACTAGAATCCCATATAAAATGACACTTCCACATCTGATATTCTTGCTACCACCACGCTGGTATTAAAATTCCCGAAGAGTAACTTACAGAGGAATGTTATTCATACCAAATTTTATGATAACCTATCAACTATTTTGAGAGACATTATGCAACTATCAGTATACGCAAACACAAACATAATAACGCACGTTTTATTTACCTAACCTAATACTGCCACAAAACACTGGTTATGTTATCTCTTACTTGTACAGGCAATTCGCAAACAAATTTTTCCTCCTTACATTTGTATCTCGGATTGCAAGATTACGTCATTGTTAGTATTAGCATATTGTTTTCTTAAATGGGTAGTACGAATTTAACAGGACCATGTGAGGAACTGAAACAATAAATCCGTAAGTCTTACAGAATTAGCTTATTTCTTGTCAAAGGCGAAGGACTTTCCTATACAGTACAATGACCTTTGTCTAGCGACTTCAGTAGTAACTTTGAAGCATACTAGAGCCGAGTTAACTGAGACATGCGGTACGATCACTGCAGGTATGTGTCCGGCTGCTGCCTTTCTACCCTCTTTTCGAATTCTTGTTTTGGTCTCCCAAAAATCGCCTTTCGTACATTCTGCCAATCGGCGGTCTTTTGCTGCAGATAATTATGAGGAAACTAGATTGGAGTGTGTACACTTGTCTAACACAACTATATGTGGTACAGATATGTATACTTGTCTAACACAACTATATGTGGTACAGATATGTATACTTGTCTAACACAACTATATGTGGTACAGATACGTTTACTTGTCTAACACAACTATATGTGGTACAGATATGTATACTTGTCTAACACAACTATATGTGGTACAGATATGTATACTTGTCTAACACAACTATATGTGGTA
>Ga0123355_10022000_pt1 | contig 10216 bp, 6 predicted proteins | sample TergutEmb28metaG_3_FD_89872 | JGI IMG/M metagenome (GOLD analysis project Ga0123355, IMG submission 89872) | Embiratermes neotenicus P1 segment gut microbial communities from Petit-Saut dam, French Guiana - Emb289 P1 | ecosystem: Host-associated > Arthropoda: Insects > Digestive system > Gut ... | reverse complement strand
TGTTACTATTCCAGTGGCTCCAATTATTACTGGTACAATCGTACATTTCAGGTTCCACATTCGTTGTATCTCTATACATAAACTCTTGTATTTTAACTTATTATTATTATTATTATTATTATTTCCAACTCGTAATTCCATGGAGCGGCCGGCTTCCTGAACAGCTACGTTTTGCTCAGCTAACCCTGAAATTTCTCTCTTCTTACGAAATTCTTCAACGTTTCATTGCGACCTTCATGAAAACCCAGCAGTCAGTCCTGTCCTAACCCAGGTAAATCCAGCTCACAACCTCACACCATATTTCCTTTCAACTTTCTCTTTAAGATGAACCGTCTTCAATGCTTATCTCTCCAAACGGTATCTTACCCTAAGGTTCTTCGTTTACAGTTTTGTATGCATTTCTTACCCCTCCCATGCCTGTTATACAGAATCTCCCTTGATATGATCACCCTCATACTATTCGAAGGGTATAAATTATGAATCTCCTCATTATACAAACTTCTTCCGTCTGTTGTTGCTGTCTCTCTCTCTCTCTCTCTCTTCGGTCCAAATAGTCTCCACAGTGCCCTTATGTACGTCTTTTAGCTACAGATGAGTGATCAAGTTGCACACTTAGAAATACAAGTGACAGTATTAGTTTTGTATAATTTAAACTTTAAATATTGAGAAGATTCTGAACGGAATGGCAGGTGAAGTAGTAGGAATTTTAATTTATCCACAGCTAACAAAACTGTGCCGGTCCCAGTGGCCGCGCGGTCTAACACGTCGGTCTGCGGCCGCTCATTTGCTGGGATTGTGGGTTCGATTCCCTCCGGGGTCGTGGACATCTTTCTTTTGTGATTGTTATGTGCTGTCACGTAGAGGTCTCTGCGACTGGCTGATCACTCGTCCAGAGTAGTCCTACCATCCGTGGTTTGTCTGAGTGTGGTCGCGAAACCTCGACAATGAGGCGGCCTTGGCCCACGAGGGGCTGTCGCGCCACGGAACAGAAATTTGATTAGCAAATATTAACTTCCATCTTAAATAATATAAAATAAGTTTTTAACGCAAGAAAAGGCGGAAGAAAGTCTAATAACTACAATTATTTAGCTCTATCCACTAACTTATCAGAACCTCTGTGTGTGTGTGTGTGCGTGCACGTGCGTGTGTGTGTGTGCACGTGCGTGTGTGTTTCAGTAATCACAGTCTAGAAGAATCTTCACAGTTGTGCGCGCACATTATTAGATGTAAGTGCAGACTTCTGCGTTACTTAAATAATAACGTAATAAAACTTCAGGGCTTAACTTTTAACAACAAAATAATCACAGACCTGCTTATTTTCAAACTCGTAATTTGTTTAGTTTGTAGGCTTAATTAGATCTTAGCCGGGTCGGTCGCACGGCACCATCCGCACCGTACACACGACCTAAGCAGCGGCTCTCAAGACCAAAACCCATCCAAAAACTCGGTGCAGAAAACCGTATGCTGCAACTCAACATCTAATGCTCCTGATGATGGGCGTACATACCCGAAACATGTCGAGCTAAGATTACATCAATAAAATTACCTAGTTGCATCAAGTTGGCATTTCACTTTATTTCATGATGAAGATGCGAGGTCAAACAACCCTCAAATCCAGCCTTCCTTTGGTGCGATTTAATGTAACAAGTTACAGTTGTAATAAAGAAATTTGTAAGGAAGGGATCTCTTTTTAATAAGTATTATAAATGTTCTAAACACCGTCCTTGTCATACTTTCATATTTCATTGGCTGCTAATGACTCTTTAGAGTTTAAACATATTCCGACTATAAAAAAAATATAATTTTTTATCGTAAAGAATACGTTTCTTGTCTTATCACCTTTATATATCCACAAACAAACTACACATTATAGGCCAATGAGCATGTTAGTTCATCGGTAAGGCTATTGAGATTTCTTATTCATATCCCGTCAGTTTCCCGATCACAATTTTTAAAGTCGAATGTTTTTTTTTGTGGATAATTATCATATCTTGTTGACTGCATTAAATAGGGTCTGTTACATAAAAATTAATATTAATAACAGCGTTTGTTTGTCAAGAATGGTTGTGGTGCAGTGAGTTTCTTTCTCATAATCCTTCGTACGTCAAATAAATAGAAACCAAACAGATTCCTTCAACATGAAGCTGCAACCTCACATTAGTGGACACAGGCGTTTCGAAATATTGTAGTTCTTTCATATTCAAGACCCCAAGGCAAATATACTCTTCAGAATGCAAGAATTACAATGCTACGAAACGTCGACTCACCAATTGAAACATCGCCATAAACTACAAAAGTGGATTTCTCAAATATTTTGCTGTGAAGATCTCAAAACTCGCATAAACAAATATATTTACATGTGCAAATAATAATTCGAATTTTTAGAGTATTATTATTGGTACTTTACAATCCACAAGCACAGGAGGATATGAAGGCTGTGCTTCAAGAGACATGCGCCTTGTAATTTCCAGAGTGTGTTAACGTCTGTACGCGTCAACCAATATTGTTCGAGTGATAAAATCGAGAAGAATGAGATGGGCGGGGCATGTAGCGCGTATAGGGAAAGGAGAGGCATATGCAGGGTTTTGGTGGGGAAATCTGCAGAAAAGAGACCACATGGGAGACCCAAGCGTAGAAGGGAGGATAATATTAAGATAGATCTTCGGGAAATGGGATGTGGAGGTATGGACTGGATTGAGCTGGCTCAGGATAAGGACAGGTGGTGGGCACTTGCGAAAGGGGTAATGAGCCTTCGGGCTCCATAAAATTTCTTGACTTGCCGAAAACCGGTTAGCTTTTGAAGAAGGACTCTGTTCCATGGAGTAAGTAAGTAAGTAAGTAAGTTAACTTCGATCATAGACAAACGAAGTTCTAATACTTGTTTTTGTGACGAAGGACCACGATTAATAACACCATTAGATGTTCAGTAATTGCAGCAACCTTGGCGCACGCGCTAGTTCCCTCGGCGATGGAAGTTGAGGAGGTTGAGGGGAGAATGATTTCCTTACCCTTCCCGCCTCCGCTGAGGGACATGATTGGTGGATACGTATGGTGACGTCATTCCCGCGTCGCCCAAAGTGTCGGAGTGTGTATGAAGTTATAAAGCACGTTGCGACGTGTTGACCAGGAGCAGAAAACGATCTGCCAGACTGAGTAGCGTGACTTCGCGACGCCTCCGACGCTCTATTCGAATACGACACTTCGCCACTAGGCGTATATCTTTCCTTTGTAGAGGACACTACGCTCCGCCGAAGTCTGCCCCATCGCGTGGATTACTGAATCCCAGCACCAGTCACAGGTAGGGACTACGACTTACAAAAGAAAAAAGTTTTGCTTCTTTTATAACCGGCTGTCATCTGTACGAATTTCCGCGGGGAAACCACTTGGAAAGCGGCCACTTTGAACAGAAGCTGAAAAAAAAGGGAAAATACATATCGAAAAATAACTGAATGGTGTAGGTTTGAGAATATAAGGCGGCAAGAACAGGACCTAGGAGGGATCTAATAAAGATTTAGAAGTATTTGGTTTTAGCAGTGTTAGAAGCTTGAGGTTCCATTGTCAGGAGTTGATTGCAATAGTGGTATGACAAGACTGGTCAGATAGATGAATTTTATGTTTATGTTTCCGTGTATCGCTGATCTATATTAATAATTGTCCAACGAGATGCAACACAAAGCAGTCTATTTATTATTCTGCAAGTTCACTATACATGTTTCGGGTGCCAACCATATCCATCATCAGGAGTACACAAAACTGTAACTACAGACTCCGGTACTACTCCCTTCAACGTGGCCAAGCTTGGCCACGTTACGGAGGAAGCTGCACAAAAATATGACCAGTACCGGAATCTGTAGTTACAGTTTTATGTACTCCTGATGACGGGTATGCTTGACACACGAAACATGTAGAGTGAACTTGCAGAATAATAAATAGACAGCTTTGTGTTGCATCTCGTTGGACAGTTATTAATAAAGGTCAGATATATATTATACAATGCACCCGGTAGTACCCCACGAACATACATTTCATAATCTATCTAGAGGTACCGAAAAAAAAATCCGAAGAGCCTGAAGACATAAAATAGCAGACCGATATTGGATGCGGACACCCACTCAGCTGTGTACCGTAATACAATTCAACTGAGCTAGGACAAGAATTTATAAAATTCACACCATCACTGATCCGTGCAATCTGGTAGGACTGAAATAGGCGATTAAATACGTGTGTGATCAATGTTAACGCTCTGCAGGCTACGGAGGAGATATATCTTCTTGAAGATGGTGTGTCCAGTGGACGAATCCGTCACGTCTCTGATAAAATTCAGTTACTACGGCTTGGGTCAAATTGAAAGGCTAGATATAAAATAAATTACAGATGAATGGATTATATCTTAATTACATGTATATGCATAAATATATCCATGTTGAAGTATTTTATTCATTTCCTGCATCTTTACTGTCATAGAAAGATTAGAAGTGCGGTACGGGGGCAGTCTTTGCTAAGAGGTTGTTGTATAAATAAGCTACTTGTAAATGTTTAGGACAATTATGCAGCAAGCAGTGCAGTGCGCACGTAACCATTAGCAGCACCGTATGGTTCATTTGTTCCTTTCTGTTGTAGTTACTGGCAGAGGGTTTCGTTTTTTTACTAACCAATGTTCTTTCCTTCTTACTTACTAACTCACTTACTTAATCCATGGAGCAGTGTCCTTCTTGAGAAGCTAACCTGTTCTCAGCTAGTCAAGAAATTCCCTGCGCTATATGAAATCCGAAGTTTCATTACCGCATTCACAAGTGCTCACGTCCTGTCTCTATCCAGAGCCAGATCAATACAGTCCATCCCACTTCCTGAAAATCCATTTTATATTATACTCCCATCTAAACCTGGATCTTCCAAGTGGTCTTTTTTACTCAAGTTTCCCCGCCAGAACCCTGTATGCACCCCTCCTTTCCCCATCCTTGCTACATGCCCCGCCCATCTCATTCTTCTGGATTTGGTCACACGAATAATATTTGGTGGTGATTACTGATCATTATGCTCCTCAATATGTGGTTTTCTCCATTCCCTGTTATCTCGTCCCTGTTAGGCCCAAATTTTCTCCTCAACACCCTCTTCTTCAGCACCCACAGCGTACGTTCCCAGTGTTCATACGAAATTAAATAATGTTACGTAAACGTATTTTTATAAATATTTTAAATACCGCTCAAAGAGAAACTACTTGAAGTATTCTGTAACGTTCTGTAACAAATACAGACAAAACTGGATGATAATTTTGTCAATAGTTGCTCCAGTAAGAATTCTTATGTTGATTGTCGAGGCAAGTAAGTTCTAATATCGGAGCAACGATCACAGGCTGATAGTCGATTTGTGCATTTGTTCGTTCTTAATTACGCTTTTCCAGTTTCATAAGTGCAGTCTCGTCTAAATATACATGCAGGGTGCTTAACACTAATATGTGTCATGGAAACAACATGACTATTATGATCCTAGTAAGCTATTCATTGCTATCTGTTCAGATTTTGAACGCCATGAAAATGTTAGTCGTATTCATGATTATTTCGGGTGAGACTGTAAAAGGATATAGCAAAATTCTAAGCTGGTACTTATGGCATGAGGTCCACTTTGAGATTCGAAGGACGCAACTTCAGAGTAGGAAGCAGGAGGGTATGGGGGTTCTATCGAATGGACAACTTTAGTACGAAAATTAGATGCTATAAGAGAAAGAGCTGAGGGAACTGCCGCATGGTACATAGCGCCTACTCATTTATACTTGCTTCTTCCTCACTTAGGCAGACATCTGACTGTTATACATACATTTGAAATCCTTTCCGCTTTGTCCGTGTGCAGAATTGTTATCGGATGCCCCTGTTTAATCCTTAGACGTCGCGCACTGCCAAAACATGGACAATATTCTTCCAACATAAGTGCAAGTGTTACAGTAAGTGCCAATCACCGGTGAATGGAGCGCTGTATCCAGAGAGCACAATATTAAAGCCGTTGGAAATCTGTGCCTTTCTTGGTTAATACTATATATTAGTTTAATATTTCCTTGCTAGTGGCGTTATTGGATTAGGATTCACAAAAATGTCTTCAAATAATACCGGTAGCAGTGTGTACCTCTTGCTGTAGATTAGTAAAGGACTATTTAGTTTTGTTGCATTTTTATAATATAGAGTGAAAAATAATCACAGGCGTAAGTTGAAATCCAAATCGGAAGTGTGGAAGGCTAAAATAATATCAGTACAGTAACTGACTCAAGGAAGTGACATATGAGTCCAGTCTTCGTCGTGTTTATTTGACAATTTTAGTCCTAATTTCGTTTCTAACTCTGGTCCTAATATAGATGATCTTAACACGACGCTGTGTCTGTGTGTGACGTATTGCCGACATTGCGAAGACATTTATCTTCAAAGTAAAATGTTTATCAAATAGCTCCAAGTCGACGGTCACATTAATGTTCTCCAAGTTATGTAATATCTAAGGAGGGAATCCTGATGAGCAATGAGATTATGTTCGCATGGACTGTGACGAGAAAAATGTATGGATTAAGACTGGGAAGGGGGATGAGCTGTAACATTAAACTGGCTATTCTGAAGGTGGGTTTTAATGGTGGAAGGTTTAGGGGAGTGTATGAGTATCGTGTCGCATAGAGGGTTTTTGTAAATGTAATGTGGAATCCTCGAGATTTGTTCTAAAAAATAGAGAAATGTAGTAACTTTTAAATGATCCACGACCTGAAATTTTTATTATGATTGTTTGGATAAGTACCGTGCCAGTGTATTTAGCTAGCCTCTGAATTAATTTTTGTATTTTTTTAGGCGAGTCATCCCCGTTGTTTTTGTATAATAAACCAAATGGAATATATATATATATATATATAAGCTATATGGTCAGAATACAACTATATACCCACACAGAGAAGTACATAGGTTATGCGTTACAGGTTATAGTTGTGTTCTGACCATACAGCTTATACATATTCCATTTGGTTTGATTTTGTATTGTTTTATTATCAATAAATTAAGGTCTTTAGGACAAAAATTACGTGACTAGCCATTTTATTCCGTTCTTTCCTGATTCTCTAGGGACTTCTAGGAGAAAATTCAACAGCATTATCCATATAGTATCCTATTGTTTCAATCAGTGATCCAATGAATAACATTTGTTGTACAGCTCCTTTGCAAAGTAGAAATCGACTTATTTCCGTATAAGGAACTCCTACCAACACTAATATTTTAATTTTTCAAAACGATGTTTCCAATATGACGGTTATTGCAACACACAAAAATGTTTCACAGAAAGCGTTATGTTATGCAGTTACAGGAACCCAGCTGCAAAACATGTTGAGCCTTTTATATTCAGCACCACACACTTCGTAACTATTTCGAGGGAGTGAAAACAGAATGTTTCAGTGGAATTCAACAACTACAGTTTTCCCACTATTCACAAGAGGGATAAGGAACATACTCAAATTCAATGAACATAACCATTCAGGGTCACACGATTTAACTGACCCGCCTTTCCGTACGTATTGTTTATATATTTACCGCACACAGTTCTAGGAGTGGCAGTTTTTCTTATTAACTTCATCCAAAACTCACATCAGCAAAAGAAAAGAGTTCGTTTTCAATTTTACAATATTATTTTCTAATTTGACGTTCAGGTGACCGTACATCGTGATAAAATCTTGTAATAAAACCAACTAGATGTACTAATTTATCAAATTTATTTTTGGAATAAAACTCTACAGGTTTCGGTCAGTTCCTCCCTTCATCATTAGGAGTTTTCCGCTGTACACACAGCAGTGGAACATGTCATATAGCAAGCTGTCAGCAAAGCTGTATGACATGTACCACTGCTGTGTGTACAATGAAAAATTCTTGATGATGGACAGAGTAACTGCCCGAAACGTGTAGAGTTTTATTCCAAAAAAAAATTTGATAAATTAGTACATCTAGTTGGTTTTATTATAAGAATATTATTTTCATTACACTTTTTACGCTAGAGTTCTCCGCTGCCAAAGTAACTTGTCTGAAGTGAACTACAAACACAGAAATAATGTCGGATGAAATGTCTGCCTAATCTCCAGTACTTTGAGTCCAAAATTATTTGACGGGTTTCAAAATAATTTTGTATTATTTAGAACAATTGAAAGCCCTTATATAACACAAAATTAAATGTATAAGTGATGTGGATATTACATAAAATATGAGCAAATGAGTTGCTTTCACTTTTATAATAATAATAATAATAATAATAATAATAATTTACTGCAATTACGTTGTTACCCGGTGGCAGTGGTTATTTTATATGTAAACAAAACATGAAATTGGTTAATACTAAATTTAAGTCGGGAAGGCTACATGAGAAGCATGTAGTGGCAACTTGGAATCTTAGGAACCATCTCAGCATTTGTTTGTAGGCATAGGGAAACCAAGAGAAACTTGTGTCGAGGTGGCAGGACCTTCCGGATACTGACTTCTAACCAGCAGTCCGGCATCTAAAGTACAAAAAGGGGATTGAACCATTTTAAAGAAAAATAATATGACTGAGGTAACTGCGTCCGTATATTAACCCTTTGGCCCTGAAGCTGGACATTTACAGTTTAGCACACCATTTATGTAAAATGTGAATATTTTACGAACGAATAAGTGTAACATTAGGAAATAAACGACATTTTATGGAGGAATAAACGAAGATGGCGAGAGAAAGTCTAAAAAATAATTAAGTATATTTGTTGACTAAACATATAAAAAGCCTCCTCTGGGGAGTAGCGGTATGCCTGTCCTATATATAGGATACATGAGGCCTAGAGTTTAAATTCAATACCAGACTATGGAATTGTACACGACAATGTGTTCCACATCCCTTTATGTGTAAAGGGGTCCTATGGATTTGAGTTTTCAGCTTTATTTCCCGGCCGCTTTTACTTATGGGGAGGAAAGTGCGATGCCCATTCAATGCAACCAGTGTGGCCTCAGAGATGAAGAGAGAATTAATAGCTTTCCTGGGAAACAAACCCCAGGCGCTTAGACCGTAGCCTGTTCACAGAACTGACTGACATATTCCGACACCCGATACTTATCCGATCATTCCTTTATTGTGGCTTATTTTGTAACTTTCCTGCACTTATATGTTAAATGACATTCGCCTAGACCAAAGTCCATAATTACAAAGTTGATTACGTGGCCACCTCACCTAGCTGCAGGAAGGAAATGTAATTTTAATATTACATTCTGTGTAAAGGAAACAGCTGTTTCCATATTCATTACAGCAAAATGCTGAACATAAATTAAATGTCCTTAGGAGTGCATATTTTGTGGTAATTACCGTCTATCTATGGCAGTACGACCTGCTGAAGCTAAAAGTATTTCTATTGTTCAGCAAGAGCAGAAGAACTGAAAATATAAAAACGGCTAAATAAATGGCAACGAGCAATTTATGGTGATTTTAAAATTTTATCCGGCACGACCCACATCATTAAATTACACCACCTTTTTACTGACGTCCTCCATGTAATGTACCGATGTAACAATAAAAAGGAAACCTTTTTTCAACAAATAATGTAATTAAATTTACCTCACAATCTTCTCTTTGGAATAAGGGTTTAATGGGTGGAAAATGTAAAATTAAATATATACACGATATAAAACTTGTTCAATCATGCAGATTCATGCTAAAAATTGGTAGCCATATTTAATTTAATTCGCCAATCTCCTGTCATTTAAAATACAGATGAATAAAACCACTTAGAGCAGTCAATCGCGTTTTCTAAGTGCAGTACATAAACAGTTGCGAGGATAATTTTAAAATAGATGTTACAGAAATAAGGAAGGAGACAGTGTGGAGAGGGTTTATTTGGACCAGGACAAGGAAGAACTTGTGGCGGATTGTTACGAGTTCGGTGAACAGCCGTTTGGTTGCATAAAATGCTGGGTATTGCTTGGCCGTCGAAGAAGAAGTATATTTTCAAGAACAACTGCACCATGGAGCTAGTTAACCAGGCAAGTAGTCAGTCAATCAGTCAGGCAGGCAGACAGACAGACAGGCAGGCAGGCAGGCAGGCAGGCAGGCAGGCAGGGAGACAGGCAGGCAGACAGGCAGGCAGGCAGGCAGGGGGGCAGGCGGGCAGACGTGGGGACTCCCGTCACGGCCAGAAGGCGGATGGGGGGGCCGGCGTGGAGGCGAGCACGCAGGGATGGAGGAAAGTAGGGAC
>Ga0123355_10021999_pt1 | contig 10216 bp, 4 predicted proteins | sample TergutEmb28metaG_3_FD_89872 | JGI IMG/M metagenome (GOLD analysis project Ga0123355, IMG submission 89872) | Embiratermes neotenicus P1 segment gut microbial communities from Petit-Saut dam, French Guiana - Emb289 P1 | ecosystem: Host-associated > Arthropoda: Insects > Digestive system > Gut ... | reverse complement strand
GTGATACAATAGAAAAGTCGCAGGCTCCTGATGATGGATGTATTAATGTCCGAAACGTGTTGAGCATAGAAGAAGTGAAATAAAACTTAATAAATTGTGACATCAAGTTGGTCTCTTATTCTTTAACTATCACAATGATGCACGGTCCATTATACATAAGAATGAAACAAAACACCAAAACGCACAAAATAATAGTATTAGTAGTTATCATGAGTAACTTCTGAGTGCAATATCAAGTGGTGTAAGTGACTGTTACTACCTGGTACTCATCTCGCGATTATCCATCCAATGTAATTATAGGACAGATGCTAGACTGACCATAGATCATGCCTGAAGATATGTCGTGCTACTGCAGTATAGTGACACTGTGCCTTCATTCTACGCATGGACCGCCATGTTCCATAAAATGCAAGTAGTTCCTTTAATATTGAAAAACCTGTTACGTTCTCGAGACGGACGCTGTTTCGTGCGGCTAGTTGCGCAGTTTGTCAACAAGTATCTTGCATCTTGTTTATGACCTGCCCACAAGAGGCCGCCTCTAGTACCTATTCTGAGCCATACGAACTACATTTCCTATCCTCCATTTTTAAACGCCATATCAATTTTATCCTCTCTTTTACACATAGGTTATTTTCGGAGTTTCCTATCCTGGCTAATTTTTAGACCCATTCGCATAGTCCCAAAATTACCTTCGCTGTGTTCGTATGACCGTCTTTCAGTCCGTCTGTCCGCGTGTATCACTGCGGCTGCCGCTAGAGGGATTTTCTTGAAATATGGTATTGGGGACTTTATGGAAGTATGTTGAGAAACCCCAAATTCGTTGAAAACAGGCACTTTACGTCAAGAACTAAATACATTTTATTCGTGACGACGATGTTATATCTCCCTTCGAATGAAACGGTATCGAAATATTACGGTAGCCGAGGAGGTAATAATATTACGAGAACGCGTCACAGTGTTACATTATAGGAACATTGGCTTATTTTGGGCATTTAAATGGCGGGATCTAAACCGAACATTTATCTGCTGCGTTGTTCATGCATGTAAGTATTAATGTACCGGAGCAAGAGAATGCTAGAGAAGTGAACACAGCATCAGTATGGAAGGAAACAGTTCCGCTGGACGAGTAGACTTGCGATCTAGCAACATTGTTGGGATTACAAAGAGCGTAGAGGGAGGAGATGAAGAGAGTGTAGGAGGCAAAGCCGCCTGCACCGAGGCGATAAGTGACCTGTATCCGTAATACCAAAATCAAATTCAGAAACGGCGAATAGTAATCTCTTGAGAACTCCTCTAACCTCTCTCTAACCGTGCAGTGTGCTGCTCATGTCATGGAACAATGCAGCACAGAAGAATTTGTGGCAAAGCTTGTTATAACACGAGCCGACATTCTTGCATGTTTCAGATGCTTTAGTTTCAATTTTTTACACCCCATTGGTCACTACGTCTCTCAAGATATGGCTTCTGGGATGTGGCAACTTTTAGTGTTGGTAGACGAGCAACTATGTTACATAAACATGTTGCCTTCAGCATAGAAAAGATATAGAAGCAGCAAGGCCTTTCCAAACGATTTTAGGTGCTTTCGCAAAATTGCGAAAAGTGACTGCTGGCTTTGTCGTGTCTGTCTGTCCTGTCTGTCCGCCCGTCTACATGGAACATCTCGGCTCCCATTGGGCGCATTTTCACGAAACATGACATTTGGGTATTTTTCGAAAAAATGTGTCGAAATAATTCAGATTTTATTTAAATGTGACAAGAATAAAGATTACTTTACATGGAGACCTATATATATATATATATATATATATATATATGGTATTTGGAAAGCCACCAGACCCTATCGTGCCTGTAGCCAGAGCATACCACCGTATTCAATATAGAAATTACATATTACGCAATAAAGCCCGGATGTAGAGATCTCTCCATTACGTGCGCGCACAACATATATAGTAGAAACTTAAGTTCTCTTGAAGACAACCTGACGATGGCCAGTTAAGGCCGAAACATGTAGTTGTCTAGTATAGTCATTAAAGCATCTTAACTGACATAATTGTGTTTGACTACATACACTTTCCAATTTTCACACACACACACACACACAACGGGGATGATACACTTTCAAGATGTATGGTATTTATATGGTGAGGTAAGTTCAGTCAAAAACACAACTATAAATATATGGCTAAACGATGGTGTTTATTAGCAGTGGACAAACTACATGTTTCGGCCCATAGCGGCCATCTTCAGGTTTGACAACTTTCTTGCTAAAAGCGTTTTATATAATATGTCTAAACCGCGTGGTGATTTTGAGATCTCATCATCATTTTACGTGCTTTTGTTAAACTGAATTTGGTGGGATGTCTATTGGGTCAATGAATCCCACTAAATTCATGATAATGTCTGAGACAAAGCTCATCAAAATAATACATTCAAGTCTGTTTCTAAAACCCAGAAAACAACGCATTTCAATTACAAAAATTGGATATTGTTTGTGCAAACATTTATTGTTGTTATGAGGACTAAACAACCTTTGAAACTAATCTCTGTGGCGAAATTGTCGTGTTGTTTATAGCGTTAGAGCAAGCCGTAGCCTGCCACAGCCCAGCTTCGTTTTATTCACTCATCTTCCAAATTGATTGTAAGTGGTTTATTCAGTTACTTAAGTTATTTTTGACAGCACTATACCACAGATAAGGTTAAATCCATAAACGCTAGTGACGTAATCGTGTCCAATACGCATCTATATGCTTCAAAGTAGACCTGCCTGTATCAACAACATAAGGTGTTTCGAACAACATACGACATTCACGAGCATAAAATGGAGCCCAGCAACATATTATGATTTTATTTAGTTTTTACCTTTTTATTACAATTATTATTTTTCCACTTTTATGTTTATGGTCCCGTGCATCACTGATCTATATTAATAATTATCCAACGAGATGCAACACAAAGCAGTCTATTTATTATTCTGCAAGTTCACTGTACATGTTTCGGGTGTCAACCACACCCATCATCAGGAGTACGCAAAACTGTAACTACAGCCTCCGGTACCTCCCTCCAACGTGGTCAAGGTAGCTTGGCCACGTTGGAGGGAGGTAGCTGCACAAAAAATATGACCAGTACCGGAGGCTGTAGTTATAGTTTTGTGTACTTCTGATATTGGGCGTGGTTGACACCCGAAACATGTATAGTGAACTTACAGAATAATAAATAGACTACTTTGCGCTGCATCTCGTTGGACAATTATTAATGTCATTCTACTGTTTGGAATGATAACCAATTTACTTAAATCCTATATTTACCGTTCGTAAAGGGGGGTGGGGGGGGGCTGCTCCTAAAAGACACACTTCCTCTTTACGTATTTGTAAGACTACCTGATGATGGCCGTATAAGGCTGCCGAAACATGTTGAAACAAAATATAATGAATGTATAATACTCATAGTGATGTGTTGAACAGACGTGTTAATCGACATACCTTCATTTTTGTGTTCCGTTGTAATTATCGTGGTAAATCAGACATCATTCTGCTGCATTCGGTGAACCGCAGCTAGTTATCTGAACCTAAAACGTGGTTTTTCTTTACAAAACTCTTAAGGATAATGAGCGGGAGCAGGCGAGCATAGCTGATGTAATGGCTATGCTAACCTCTGGGCTTTCCCAGTGACGTGGTTGGAGAGTTTTATCTTTTCCGAAACTTCCAGACCGGCTATGGGGTTTGCCAAGCCTCGTGTTGGAAGCGTAACATCGGCTAATCCTGAGGGTAAAGCCTTCAGAGCGTAAAGGTAACCGCTCATCCCCCTCTAGTGCCGAGGTTAAGTAAGATTGGAATGAGCTATACGTCCTCCTCCACATGACTTTATGGTCGAAACCAGGACAGCTTTGCTTCGTGGTGTAAAGCAGAAGTAGCTAGTGCTATAATGTGAAATGCCAACTCGATGCAACAAATTGCGAGTCGCACGGCACCATCCGCACCGTACACACGACCTACGCAGCGGCTCTCAAGACCACCATCCATCCAAAAACTCGGTGCAGAAAACCATATGCTGCAATTCAACATCTAATGCTCCTGATGATGGGCGTATGTACCCGAAACATGTCGAGCTAAGAATACGTCAATAAAATTACCTTGTTGCATCAAGATAGCATTTCACATTATTTCATAGCTAGTGCTGTTGTACTGTACAAGAAATCGTGCTCAAAGACTCGTATGATTCATATGATATAAGCAGCTTCCTGCCATACGCTTTCCAGTTCAAAATTCGCTCTTGTATAACATATTGCTCTGTATAACGTGTTGGGTTGAAAGTCATCGTTAAATAACTCTAACACTAATAGAAGCTGCGGGAAAATAGATGTACGCTGCAGATGTGGGACTTGCAGATCGCACGGCCCAACTGCCCCTGGCCAGGGAATGGGTTGGGATAAGTTGCGACAGGGAGCTGAGGGCTGGAACAATCCCCATCTCTCGCTCTCTCTCTCTCTCTCTCTCTCTTTTTTTTTTTTTTTGTGGATGTCCGGCTGCCGTGTCCGCAAAGGGAGTCGCCGAGTAAGAGGAAACCTTGGTCATTCAATCGGGGGAGATTACAGCCCCTGGCCTGTCCAGAGCAGAGCCTCCCTTTGATTGGATCCAATCACTTGATCCGATTTCTCTCCCCTTTTTCTTTTACCGTCAGCCAAATTCCTTCATTGTGTAGGAAACCACTTGGTCTGGTTAATCGGAATGGCCTATTCCTCTTTCAGTTTTGTTCTTTATATTGGACACATAATCCCGATAATCGATCACAGACATCACCATTATTGACAGAAAGTTAATTTTATCCTGTATATACATAACAGTAGAAGTTCTTAGTTTTTGGGAGTAGACATATTTTCTGATAAATTCCCTAGTTTCGGATTTAAGAGACAGACATATTGTTGTGAGTCGAATGAAGGTCATAAGTGTGCACTGAGTAGTGAAAAAATAGTATTTATTATCACATGCAGTGTGCATTATGCTGAGAAATGATTTAGATATATTTTGTTCCTGTAAAGTTCCTCTATGCCGGTCCCAGTGGCCGCGCGGTCTAAGGCGTAGGTTTGCGGCCAATGGCCTGCTGAGACTGTGGGTTCGTATCCAACCGGGGGCATGGATGTCTGTCTCTTGTGAGTGTTGTTTGTTGTCAGAGGTCTCTGCAACAAGCTAATCACTCGTCCAGAGGAGTCCTACCGACTGCGGTGAGTCGTTGTGTGTGATCTAGAAACCTCGTGAATGAGGAGGCCCTGTCCCACTGGGGGCTCTTGCGGAATATATATATATATATATATATATATTCTTTTACCATTAGTGTTGTCATTATCTAGTTGTAGCCAAAGTAATCCTACGGGTTCACAAAGGACATATTTACTTTCCTCACTGTGGGAGGAAACAGCAGATTAAGACTTTAGTTTCTGTGCCAGCTGCGATCGTAACTGGGTGTCTGCACCAAGAAGTTTCAACATCCCGCCCTTCTAGACTGGCTGGTAAATGCGTTTAATATTATGGTTATTTATATTATAAATAAAACCTATTGAATACAGCGATATTTTAGGTCAATTTTTGCCTTAAAGAGATCTATAAAAATAAAATGTAGGTGAAGTAACTGTGTCATACGAGCGAATATTAAGGCAGTTAATGTGAATGTATACAGACATCAGCACACTTCTGCAGATTTCAACAGCCGCGCATAAATTCTTCTCTCCTGACATTTCGCCACAAACTGCGTCAGACCAGACCGTTGTAGCATGCTTTGCCATCACCTAACATGTTTCACTAGCCATAGTATAGGGTACTTTCCCTTGTACTTTACTAATCTGATGTGTATACAAGTTGCAGTGCCTGTTAAACTTCTCTTGTTGTCGTTTTTAGAGAAATGTAGAGGACTGTGGGAAAGAACATAAAGGAGTACATACATTCAAAGATATTTCCACTGAACGCCTCACAACGGGGTGTCTCAGCCCAAAATGTTTCCACTTGATTTTGATTTTAACTTCGTTCCGGACGAGTGGACAAATAAATGTGTTGTTACAACCGTTAACGTTCATTCAGTGCTCTCCTCACCGCGTGTTCTGTTTACGGATATGTATAGTGTGCTTTACAGTTCGCACGTGCATTCTCATAAAGCCAGTAGCGAATATTAGCTTTGTCATGTCTGTCCTTGTGTACGTCCGTCTGTCCACATTGAGCAGCTCGGTACCCACCGGACGGCTTTTCGCGAAAATTTTATAGCCGGGGGGGGGGGGATTTTTACTAATATTTTTCGGCGTTTCCACTTGTCATTAAATTCGAAAAATAAAAAGATAGCAGGCACTGTACGTGAAGACCTGCTTACATTTATGACTGCTTGGTTAAAGAGATTACCTTGTGATGTTGTTGGTCACAAAAATTACCGCCGTCCCTGTGGTTCCTTTGATTACGCAAAGGTCCTAGAATTTTTGTCGCTGTGCGTGCATTTTAGGCGCTTTCGTTTAGTGAAGAGCGTCTTTTATTACTGATTCGTATTTTGTAAAGTAAACTCATTACACTAATAATATAAGGATGTCTAAATACTGGTCGTGTGGGCCGGAATAGCGTAGTCGATACAGCGACTCGTTAGGGGCTGGACGGTCCGGGAATCGAATCCCATTGTGGGCGAGATTTTCCGCACTCGTCCAGACCCAGACTCCTACACATTGGGTGCCGGGTTTTTCCCGGGGGTAAAGCGGCTGGGGCTGTGCGATGACAACCCACTTCCGTCTAGCGCCAAGGTTAAAGAAAGAGTAGAGCCATACCTCTACTCCCCCTCTGAGTCTTCGTGGCCCGTTCTAGGGTGAACTTTTTTTTTGCCTTGCCTTTTTAAATACCGTTCGCAAATTAATTTATTTTAATAGCAGATTGTCATTCTTCGGCACAGGGACCGAAATTCTGCGTATTCACTCACAGAATGACTCGCGTTTGGAGCCAGTAGCCCAGTTAATCCCAGTGCGTTGTATGGAAAAGGAACCGGAGTGATAAGAAAAATACTTCAGTCATGTTTTCCGCTTGGAGATGATTGATAAAAAAGAAAACTTCGGCGCATTGCTTTGATTCGGTCACGTTTTTGGGGCGCGTGGTGGGTGGTTGGGTGGGGTGGGGGAGGGGGGCGAGATTTACGACATTGCGGGACGCGATATCTCGCCGGCAGGATTCCAGTCGGCAACATGATGCGTCTCCAGCGGGTGATGGACCACTTGGAGAATGGCTCCTTGCACCTTCCAAGAATATTCTCTCTAGCGCACTTCCTTTCCTTATTCTTCTTTCAAACAGCTTCGTTTCTTGGTTCCGCAGGTCTTGTTCCTACTTTCTTACAGATATGCCTCGTACACCTTAATTTGTCTTTCTTTACTTCGTTTAGTTTATCTTTCTATCGTTCTTCCTTTCTCATTGTTCTTTTCTTTTTCTATTTGTGTTATTTTATTATTATTATTATTATTATTATATCTATATAAGGCGGTGGCTGGGCATGTGGCACGTATCGGTGAAAGGATGGATGCATACAGAGTTTTGGTGGGGAAACCTCAGGGAAAGAGACCACTTCCAAGACTTAGGCATGGATGAGAAATAATATTAAAATGGATCTTCAAGGAATAGGAAGGGAGTGAGTCGTGGACTAGATTGGTCTGTCTCAGGATAGGAACAAGTGTTGTACTATTGTGAACGCGGTAATGGACTTTCGGTTTACATAAATTGCCGTGAATTTCTTTGACTGGCTGAGGAACTAGCAGCTTTCGAGGAGGACTGTGTTCAATGGGGTTAGTCCGTTAGCTGGGTATAACTGTGTAATTGTCCACATTTGTAGCATTGTACAGCAATCTCCCACAAGCCGCGGGCTGCAATATTCGCAGTATTCCATTTGTATCGAGTTTCTCCCGCCGCGGTATTGGGTTTGTGTATGCGCAATTTTTAATTTGTCTGCAGATGGTGAATACTGTTAGCTTCCACAACGAAAGATCCAGGTTTGCTGGGAGCAGAGTTGTAATAACAGTTCAACACAGCCGACGTTCTCACACCCTGTATTTGTGATATTAAATAATATCATTCAATATCTGTTTTTCCAAAATGTCGTATTATCTTGTGGCTTTCTGACTGTAATGTGTAGACGTATAAAAGAAGTCGCGGTTTCCCTGACCCCCAATTTATCATAAGGCCTTGGTACTGCAGACTGCTGTTTTGCCAACAGTTCGTTTTAAGGATGTAATTCCGACGCGTGGCGCGGGTATTATGGGCTGGCTTTAATCATAAACCTGTACTTGCAAATAGCGCCGTTTGAATGTTTAAAATAACGGTGATTGGAAAGGACTTTGACGACATCCTCTCAAAGATGAAAATGGATGTGCAGAAGTAGGCTTATATGTTGTATTGTAGTCGTTAGATATCATTATCTTCGTGATGATATTAATAATTATCATCATTATCGGCATTCATTAAACCGCCCGCACAGTTTGCCATATTATATCTTTCAATTCAACAGCGTCTCAGCCGACGTGAGTGTGGTCTCTTTCCCCGGGGTTAATGCGGCCGTAGCTAGTTTCAGACAATTTACGTCTTAATTTACAGATTAAGAATGAATACACTTTACCGACAGTCCTCGACATTCGTCATGGTGTCCTGCTAAAGCATTGCAGGTAATTGCCAAAGTGTCGGAGGAACCTGCAGCCCGATGTTGGTTTTTGATACTGAACATGAGGGTGGGGGGAGGGGGGGGCGCAGATTTCTTTGGCCGCACTATTCCCGACTACACTGCGTCAAAACCCAAAAGACAGTAATACTCAGAGGCACTGCCGTGAGAACCACAAAATACCACACCAAAATTTTACAGTAGCCTAATGAACGGTGTGTAGACTCAACGTGAATACGGAAATTGTACTGTGCGTAGGTGAATTATTCAGACGACAACAATTAAAAAAACGATACTGTCGACGATGAGATATCATTCTTCCGAAACGTCGGTTCCATCTACAAGATTATAGGATCACAACCCAGAAAAGAGTGAACATATCTACGATTCGTGTCATGTATATACTGTACATAATGAGGCAGAGAACACATCAGTGAATGATGTACGTACACGAAAAACAAAAGCCTTTGAATGAAGTCTTACTTTTCTGTAGATTTGCGCCAAAATGATCGCACCACCCTTCTCCCTTATGTTGATTTGTCGTGGAAAATTACAGCAATCAGTACGCTACGCGCAGCTACTCAATTGTCCCTTGCACCAGAGTTCAAACTGCACTTAGCAGTTCTGTTTGTCTGTCAGCCTGATATAATAACAATCCCCTGTAATGCAGGCCACCCGATTAATTCTCGAGTCCCTTCCTTCCTGCTTCTCCCACCAGGAGTCCTCATGGCACGCATGTTCCGGATACTGCAGTATATTCTCTCTTTTATCTGAGGGTGTTCAGAGATAACTGAATCTATGGGGAATGGCCCTATTCATCTTTTAAATATACGAAAGAACTTGTATAGTAGGCTGGGTTTACGGCTTGGCCTTAACCACTCTTTCTCTGGTCCTTACAAGAGAAAAGAGAAGTTCGTCTTACATCTCCATAGCTGTTTAGAATCCAGACTTTGTTGGCTTTTCAACGCTGTCTTTTATCCCCTCTGTATTCCTTTCATGTTTCTCGTTTTTTATTTTATAGGGTTTTCTTATATCTACATATCACCATTACGCTGAGAATGAACTCTGGGCTTGTCTGTGTTGTGTGTTGCGTAAGTTCGTATATAGGTGGGCGGTAATCAACTCCAACTCGCCGCTGCTTTCAGCTTGTTCATTGTACATGCTGTAATTTCCAGCAACTGTAATGAACGTGGTAGACGCTACTAAAGTGGAAACTTAGCAGATGACCCCTACACACACACACACACATACACACACACACACACACACATATATATATATATATATATATATATATATATATACACAGAGTGTCCCAGGAGGAAAGTTCAATATTCTGGGAGGTCATAGTATCGGTCATTCTAAGCAAAAATGTTTGTATTAACACGTGTCCTATTCCGAACGGTTTCCGAGATAGAGCTATTTGGATGTACAACCTCAAAATTGTTGATAAGAAAGAGATATTACGTGTACGTACTGTTTCTAATACCGGTATTTATTGTTCAAGTGACAGAGTTGGTACAGTTTATAATAAATGTTCGAAAATTCCACCGTCAACATC
>Ga0123355_10021998_pt1 | contig 10216 bp, 5 predicted proteins | sample TergutEmb28metaG_3_FD_89872 | JGI IMG/M metagenome (GOLD analysis project Ga0123355, IMG submission 89872) | Embiratermes neotenicus P1 segment gut microbial communities from Petit-Saut dam, French Guiana - Emb289 P1 | ecosystem: Host-associated > Arthropoda: Insects > Digestive system > Gut ... | reverse complement strand
GTCGGCCAGGTGGTTTTCGTTTTAATGTTGACCCAGTAGCTCGCATGTTCGAAACCCACAGCAGGATCGTTTTTCGATCTGGAACGGGAGCACGTCGACCAAGTCTGAAGTGCCTACGGAATGTTCTTTGTGTGGCGATCACAGATTCATTGTTCTTGAAAAACGTTTCGACAACGAAACCACGGTGCTCGCCCGACCAACCCATGGCATCATGTGAAAATGGCAAGACTGCAGCTAACCAACGAGACCACTCCCATCACTGTACCCCCTTCACATCCCGAGCAGTGACGCCTCCAAAAGTGGGAGTTATTTCTGTCGCATTCTGTATATACCTACAAAAATTCTGCTTTCTGCGCAAACAATGTATTTATGAGTTTTGTATGGACCTCGGAACAAACATCGATTATTTCCCTGTACAGCATTAACTGGTTGGGTTTTATAACTAAGACGGATCTCGTTTACTGCGCGGTAGAGCTGTATATACAAAATTTAGTTTCGTATGTCTCTAAAATGTTAATTCATGCACATCCCAGTGCAAGGGACATATTCACAGCACATTCATTTTAATTTTGCGGTACTGTATAAAATATTAGCATCATTGTGCTGATGAGTCTCGCTGTTTTTTGCGTTATGTGTTGACGTTTTCAGTTGAGCTAAGTCGAATGTTCAACTTATGTTGTACCACTTGACACGTGACAACAAAACGTCTCACGTAATGTATTTGTGTTCTGTACAGGTGAAATTACAGGAAATGAGTAATTAATTCCTAACCTCTTAATAAAACAGAAAAGGGACTTTGTTTACATGTTAGATCTTTGCTGAGAAATTCGTGGAACTGAGACTGTGTTGTTTCCCTCCCCCACACTAAAGGTGAACAGATTTGACGTTACGTACACGGAGGTGTTCAAATTGTGTTCCGCAGAACCATGGGGTTCCACAGGCGACTTTACCGCTTTCGTAAGCACACTTCTTTTGTAATGAAATGGTAAATGTAATTTTGATAATATTTAGTAGTAGTTTGTTTTGCCTCCACATCTTGCATAATCGGTGCTGGGTTTGTTTGCAGTGCATATCGCCAATAATAAAAGTTCGTTTTTCATAAATGTACTTAACCTGTGCTTGAAATATTTAAATATTTAAACAGTTTAGTCCCCCACCAAAAAGTGCACGTTTACTCTGCAGGGGTTCAGAGAAAATTCAGATCGTCTTCAGGGTTTCACAAATGTAAAGAACTACAAATAAATAGGATGCAGTTAAGCGGGGTATTTGGATGGATCGAAACTTGAGCTTAAGACACGTGCGGAAAACGGTATTTGCTAAAAAACAGTCTTCGAATATTCTTTTTTTTTCCCTCAGCCTAGATATAAGTGAATAATTTTCTCTTGTTCTGTACAGGAAGTCGAAGACAATCCGGAATGCTGTAATTTTGTCATCTAGGGTATGCTACGGCGAGTCTGGGAGACTGGTCTGAAATTAAAAGAAATTCCATATGTCATCCGTAGAAAGTCGCGGGGTCCCCAGATTATCAGCGAATTTTTAGCCAATCCGTATTAATGAAAATTCGGTTCATTTGGTAAGCCAAATGCGTGTACTGCGCATGAGCTGTACTGCAGTAATCAAGTTTCATGAAAGTTCTGCATGGCATAAACTTACCGAACTTACCAAACCTTTCCCAGAGCGCCGAAAGCGTTGATTATCTTTACTCTCGTCATCGCCATGATAGCATTAATTATTGTAGTTCTGTTTTTATGTTTTAATTACGTAATTCGGTTTCTTTTTTTATCGCCTTGTTTCATTGTTTTGTGTTGTTCTTCATTGCCACTGTTCTGTATGCGTGTTGTGCTAATTATTCGCCACTCGGTTGTTGGCGCAGAAATTTAATAAACAGTAACTCAGTTGTATTGGATTTTCACACTCGTTTTCTCCGTCCCCATTAAATAATGCATCTCTGCGAGATGAAATTGCAGCAGATTTAATTCATGTGGTGGTCATTGAAGCTTATCGCTAAGACTGTTTTGGAGAACATTTGTTGGCTAGTGTTGACAGACACAAACGTAAACAGTTCTTGGTCAACGTGTTTATTTCGATCTACAGGAAGGAGGGAGGGAGGGAAGGAGGGAGGAATGGAGGGAGGAAGGAAGGAATGAAGGATTGATTGATTGATTGAATAAATAAGAAGAAAAGCAACATGGAACTACGAACGACAGTAACTGTAGTGGTTACATACATGTAGAGTATCACGTGATCCTAACCCTTGTCAGTGCTGACAAGTACCAGATTCCATTATTTTCTTTTCCCTATCCTATTCTGCTATTGCCTACTAATTTAGCCGAATTTCTGTCAGGTATAGTAAGTTCTGGTTGTACTCAATTAGGTGTTCTTTATGCAAAACAACAACGAAATTCATGTATTCAGACGACATCCATGTGCCCAGTCGTTGTCTCTGTGAACTGCTGTCAGCCTCTAAGCTGCTTTTTTATTTCGGCACAGACGTTTACAAAAAACTCGATCGATTGCGAGTTTCGTGAAAATTGGCGCAGCGACAGTCACCGGGGTGGGGGGGGGCATTAATGGAGTTTGAACTTTAACGTTCTGTAGCCCTTGATCGATTTTGATGAAATTCGATGTAAAAGACCGGCAAATAATTCTGGCCAGGAATGTATGAGTTTTACGAAACTAGCTATGGGAAGGCCATAATTTTCTTACAGTCATAAATGTCGTTGCATTTGCCCGTTTACTTTGAAGCATTATCACTTCTATAAGTAAAGAAAGAACACGTTTGTGACTTTCAGTCTTTGTTTTGTACGTGGCACCGTTCTGACCATCTGGTTCACTGGTATGCAGATTGCTTAGGGATGGTACACCGATACTGACATTGTTGAATTGAGCAAATTGCGTTGAAGTTAACACTATGTGGTTTTGACGGTGGTGTGTAACATGCTGATACATACTTCTTCTCTTGGATTTTGTCTATCGTGTAACATAAATTAAACACTAAAACACTACGTTTTGGAAGCCGGCTCAGCTTCCGTCTTCAGGCAACTTATCAGGAGCTTATCTACACTTGCGATTGGTTCATTGGTACCCAGTAACTGAGAATAGCTTTATCTGAGGATTCGGAGAGATTAGGTGCTTATTGCCTGAAAACGGAAGCAGAGTCGGCTTCCGAAACGTAGTGTTTTAGTGTTTTATATAGCTGTTACACGACGGACAAAGTTCAGAAGAAGAATACTATATAGATTGTGTTGAAGTCAGGTAAGCATTTCCCGAAGTTAAGCAGTTTCCGAGCTGTGTCAAGCATCTAGACGGATAAACACAGCTGTTTGGCATCCAGACGGATAACCATAGCTGTTTAAGTGGGTATTGCGGATGGATAGGAAGGTAAACCTGCAGTTGTCCTTCTGCACGCTACGGAGGCGTGTTAGAGAGTGATGGAAGAGCTCCACGAATTCTGAAACTCGATATTTGATGTAGGTGAATATTAACCTTACGCCACCCTCGCGGTACCGCCAGTACAAGAACCAACCGTACCGACTGACTGAGAGGCTGTGTGGATCTTACTAAAGGTGTTGGGTCCTGTCTGGCCGGAATCGAACGGCGTCTAGTCCATCGGTTCGCGAAGAGTCTATAGATTTTGGTGATGGCTACTCCGAAGCTTACTTTTTATTTAAATTAAATGAATGTTTTGTTAAAAATAATCATGGAACTTCTTCAATTGGCGATATGCTTACTTCTTGTGACCGTTAGCGTATCTAATTAAGAAACCCCCTGTACCCTCGAAGCGAGCGACAGTCAGTGTAATTAAATTCAAATCACGCACTGCATTGTTATGTATGCTGCTGACATGTATTCGCAGCTATCTAAGATCCGTTCCGAGATATAAATCTTTAATTTTTGACACCTGTCATCCAGATACTGTATTTACATGAACAAAAATGTGAGATCTGTGTTTATTTTCCGAAGCCAGAAAGAGTCCACGAAAGAAAAGTTGGGAAACACTGCTGTAGTACGTAGCATAGTCCCTGTACTAATTACTACAGAGCAGGGAATGAAAACATTGGAATATGTCGGCCAGTTACTGCAGTGAATGTGTGTAGGTGTACTATGGGGTGCGACACACAGTAAGGAGGAAGGTAGAGCAGAAACTGAACGTGATGGCACACGCGCAGAAACCAGATTTGGTTTTCCAGCGAAACAGACGAGTCCATTTATATCGGCGGGGGTGTCAGTTCAGTCGGCTGCTGGCAGCCGAGGTGTGCGCGTCAGCGGTAGTAATGCTGGATAGACCGTGTCCAATACCATAGATCAAAGTCCGATACAGTGCACGACTGCTGGCTACCCCCTCCATTCGCCTTTTCCCCCTTCACTTCTCCGCCCGTGCGTTTCTGTGTGCCATCACATTCAGTTTCTGCTCTAACGCCTTCAGCATTTAGGCGATATTGCGTATAATTATCTTAAAGAAATAACAACTTGGAGGTTTCAAGTGGATTGAACAGAGTTTAAAGACCATTGACAATACCGTGTGGGCGTTATTAAGGAATATGGGGACAAATGAAAGGACAAAATTTACATACCAGCTGAGAAAATATCATCTCTTCAAGGGGCCGTGTTCCATTGATACACTTCTCTGATGCTCTAATGCTAGGTACTCATGGTAATACGCCGAAGCCCAGTGTCCTGGGCTCGGCTATCATGACACGGAATTAAGTATGGCTGCCATATATTATTTCTTTGTGTGTGTTGTATTCACATCTTCCTAGAGGCGTAGACGTTGGTATAAATATATTGGTGTGAATGGTTGACAGGGTGTGGAGGGATGATGCACATGTGTGACCAGAAGGGATAGGGTTGCTTTCTGACTGGCAGGAAGAAATGCCAGCTTCTTGTGGGCCTACTTGTTCGATGCAGTGGAATAGATGTGATAGCGCTGTGCGAACTTCCCGGCAGCAAGTCGATTTCGCGAGAGTTCTGAAGCGATGTTATGGACTGTACACTGAAGTACAAGTAAGAACGGGAACTCAGTCTGAAAACGTTTTATGTGTAACCCTTCAGAAACAAGTAGTTACTTTATATACTATCGGGTTTGCCGTATTTACTCGAATATGAGACAATATTTTGTCCCTTAAATTTGACGCCTAAATATACAGTATGAAGCAGTCTTAACTTCGCGTATGAAGCACCGCACTCGACCGCGCCAAACCGCATCGCTTTGAACCGGACCATGCGGAGCCAAACAAAGGCCTGCATTGCCAAATCGCCATGTGCGTTACGCGCCCTTCTGAAATATTACTCAGCATAGAGTAGTAATTCTCCACCGACGTTTCGGGACAACCTATCAGTCTCATCTTAAAGGATCAGGAAATCCAAAAGAACACGACCGAGGTTAACTGACGTGACCTACTGTTTTTGGTACAATGTCTGTCTCCTATTTTTTTTTTAAACTTTTCGGAAGCCGGCTCTGTTTCCTTTTGCGGGCGAAAAAGCACTTACCCTCGTCAGCCCCTTAATTTGAACTATTCTCAACCACTGGACACAACAGAAACAGTAAATTTTTAAGATATTTACCTGAAAACAGATCTCTTTCGAAGATAGTAACAGGAAAATGGCTGTTGAAAAATTGAGAAGCGCTGCATATCCAACGCAGCGGATGAGACTGATGATGATACACGTATGTTGTGGAATGGCGGAGAAGAGGAAATGGATGTTAGCAGTACGTGTGAGGAAGATGAAGGTCCTTGCAATGAAGACGGAGTCAGTGCCACTGGTTGGTGAAATAGAATCTGACCTGGGCCAGATAAATCCAGTCCCTGCCACCCGCCCATCCCACTTCTCGAAGATAAATCTTAATATTATCCTTCCTTGTACGCCTGGTTCTTCCAAGTGTTCTCGAGAATATCAGACGCCCCAAATTTTTCGAATTATAGCAAAGTATCGGTTCCTAACGGAACCAAACCTGAACTCCAGTTCAACCATGTAACAATATTTCCCTCACTAGTGCTGCTCCTTTCCTTGAACACATTTAGTTCGTTTATCAGTTGAAATCTCTGGCGTCTACTCTCGTGAAATAGTTGTTTTTTAATTAATCGCACTGCCATTAAGACTTTCGGGAAAATGGCGATACAGCTGCACGCATTCTTAACCTCGGTATTATATGGAGACGAATCGGCAGCTTAAGCCCATAACATTTTATTACGCCTGGTGAAAAATGGCAGTAACTATTGTGCTGAAGCCCTAGTGGACTTAAAGAACCCGTATTGAAAACGTGGCGAAGAGAGAATTCTCTACCATCGACGAGATCGAACGTCTATCCTGCGGTTGTTCAGCTTGCAGCGTAGTCAATATTTTGAACGAGCTGCGTCAGTATTTCTTTGGAATTAGGACCAGACATTCGTTGCTCTTAAAGCTCCGTGTCAAAGTCGAGATAAAACTTAGGAGATTTCAGGCTTCCACCCTTGTGTTGTTGAGCTCATTTTCGTGTGATGTTGCGCGGCGTCGGGAGAGGGGTGTTGGTGACCAGCCAACAGCTCACCGTGTAGCGTCACAGAAGAACGAAGCGCTCGAGATGTGTCCTTTCTTTATGTGCAACATTGTCAGACAAAGTGATGTCTTTTACCGTCTGTTGCCAGTGCGTTACAAGTGCCGAATTCACTGGAATTTCTGACAGCTTTTCGACGCTTTGTATCTTCCTGTCAGAGTGACGCGTTTCGACGTTTGTCTTCGTCATCCGCACATCTCGAAACGTCGCACTACGGCTGGAAGAAGAAGAAGAATAATAAAACAACTATCAGTAAGAGTATGTGCGTGACAAGTGCAGGACTCGAACGTAATAGGGAACACAGTCAAGGAAAGTGAATAAAATGTGCATATTATAAGTGAGAAGTGAAGACCAGTAGCAGTGCGAAAGTAAAATGAAATATCATGGTCGTTACAAGAATAGCGTAATTTGCCGTCACCTTATAAAATCAAAGATGACGCAGAGAACACTGAGGATTTTGAAGGTAAAAGCGTCTATGCGGGAATGAATGAGGAGTGTCGAAAAGCAGCAGGCGGTTGCAGTTGTCCGTAAATACGGCATCAGCATGGACACACCGCGTAGCAAATGAAGTTCTAAACATGCATGGAAGAACATGAATAAAGAACTTTGAAAAAACATTTTTGCCTAGAAGGGGTTAGGTGGTGGGCACAGGGTGGAAGCCATTACTTTCATGCAACTGTATTTTCGCGTTGTATGGAACTAATTCCTTGAAATCAGTTTCTTTGGTGTGCGCACTCCGTAGCCGATGCAGATGGGTTATTGTGGAAACAGACAAGAGGCAGCATTTTTTAGTAAATCTGCAATAAGGATAGCATTTCCTGTAGACATCTAAACTCTAGTTTACTGCGAGATTTAACATTCAGTAGTTTTGCCTTCTGCACACAGAAACAGCGTTAACTGATCGGTTTATACAACCGAGACGGAGTGTCTTTACTGCGCGGTACGAGTTGGTTGTGGATAATAGTTGTATTACCGATGTCCACATCGCGAACGTTGGTGTGATCAGACGTAACACAGCTCACTGCCGTGGTACACTGCTTCTCGGTTGTACCCGACTTCCTATTCCCAGCCGCACAGTATATCTATCTGCCAGTCTATATTGATTGATGGATACCGGAATTTATGTTGTTTTCTGACGGAGTTGCAGAATCCCTTGAGCCCTTGAGCCAAGGGCCAACATTTGTGACTCGTATTCCAAAGTTCCTGTTTCGCATCTCGACCGGAACACAGGTTATCCTGACACAATTTGTGTAGCCTTCCTGAGTCCGTTCAGGAATTTCCGGGACAGCATCTCAGGTTCGGTCATAACCGCTTCCTTCTACATTGTTTCCAGTTCATTGTCCACTGACGTCACACTGTCGTCACACAACCCACTAGAGTGCGCCGCGTAATTGTGAGGTCCGGGCGATCCGTGCTCCTGCGTTGAATAAATGGAGAATAAGGAAAAAACCAGTTGATACTTGGAGGGTATGTTACAAGTTACCAGGCCTGTGCTAGGTGCGCTGTCGAACAGAAAATTTCCTTACATATTTTAAACTTTCATAGTTCAGTGTTAATTGTGTGTACGTTGCCACGTAGTGTGTTCGCGTTCCCAAATCTAATAGGTTTAATTTGCTTTTAACTGGCAGGTTCTAAGCTGATTTGATCATAATGGATATGTTGTTAATTTGTGTAAAACGTGGTAATTACCTAACTTCGTGGAGCAGATTCCCACATCGAGTTCCTCAGTTAATGAAGAAATTCCTCGTATTTAATGCCAACCGAAGCTTTCATACCGTGCAGCCACATACAGCCCCTTGTCACCATCTCAGTCTGTAGTCATTCCACAGCCATTTATCTCCGTCTCAAGCCATAGTATTCAGTTCAAAGGCACTTGCCCCTGGCCCCGTCTCAAGACACACACACACACACACACACATATATATATATATATATATATATATATATATTCAGTCCACAGCTACTTGTCCCTATCGCAAGCCGTATGTAGGCAGTCCACATTCTCCAATCTTACTACCTTTATATTTATTTTGGTATTTTTCCATCTATCGTTAGGTCTTCTACGCATTCTCTTTTCCCTCGGCTTTCACATAATAATTTTATATGCATATGCCGTTTCTCCATGTATGCTAAATGCCCCACGCATCGCATTCTTTTCACTTTGATCATTGTCGACGAACTCCACACTAACGATATTTCGGTCGTCTGGACAGGTTTGTGAGAAGTGAACATAGAGCTAGGGAAATATCAGTGATATCTTGTGAGGAAGTTGCAGTGATAATGTGTGGCGATATGAAAGTCTGTTGGTGATATTTGGGCAGTGTCGGTCGGCATGGCGTCAGGCTGTCCATAGTTTCCAACGGAATTGTGTGGCAATGTTACGTGATTCGAAATTCGTGCATACACGTAATGACCAACTAAGTTTTGTTCTACAGCCCACAGTGCTGCGGGGTGTGTGTGCGTATGCGTGCATTGAAATACGCAGCGGTGTTAAGGAAGTGCCCTAAAATTAATTGAATTGACGGGTATTGATGAAGCATTACGTTACTTGTGACTGGTTCCTCCAGGGGTCGCAATGAGGAAAATGGGCCAACTCCGTATGATAAGTGAAGCTGATACAGACTAATCTGAGCTGGAAAAGATAATTAGAAACTTAAAACTCCAGTTTGACGGAGAAGTGACAAAGGTTCAGCCGGAAGTAAAACACACAAATTAGCATACACCCTTGTACCCTGATAGTTGCCTAATTTAATCGTTGCACGATGAAACTGATTCTGGATTTGGGAATTCTGTGAACACACATCAGTTTATTGCGTAAATCTCCTGTGGCAATGATAGCACTGTTACATCGAGCTGTGCTGTCGTATTGAGTAAAGCTGGAGGGAGCGACCTCGTGTATTAAGCTTTCAGGTTACGTAGAAGTTATTCTGACGACATCTTTGAATCCTTGTTTGTCCACATACGATTATTATTATTATTATTATTATTATTATTACACGTAATCCTTGTTTTACGCCGTAGTGGTGTTCTGAAAACGTTGGCATAGATCAGAAATTATGTTGTCGTAATAAAAAATTGAATTTGTATTGGTGAGGGGCGCTAATACCAGTGACAGCCTCTTTATATATGCGGTGTATGTACATGTATTTTTATGTATTTTGTGTTATTGATATTAATGTAGAAATAAAATATCTATCTTTTTTAGCCTTTGTAACTTAACACGCAATATCAAACAATTTTCCCACACATGTCACGAATGATACGTGTGCGTATCGTCGTCACGGAAGACCAAATTCGCTCTCACACTTTATACAGATTCTTGTTGGAATTAGGTTAGAGTTTCGGTTGTGTCACTTTAATACAGGTAGGCATAATGACGGTCGTCTGATTTCTACCAGTATATTTCATAGTTACTAGGCTTGTCACGGATGGTACATTTTCCATTATCAGCGCTGCCCAAGATGCTCTGTCACACATAATCAAGTTCACTCCCATAGGCCTTACAGCTCAGTCACTTTGTTACCTACAAATCATACACATTACTTCGGTTAAGATTCCTGCTGCGATTATTCGTGTTGGTGCGAGTTTTTTTTTTTTTTTTTTTTTTTTTTTTTTTTTTTGGGTTTGTGTTCTTGGCTTTTGTGTATAGGAAAAAAAAAAAAACCTTTTATCTTTTTTTTT
>Ga0123355_10021997_pt1 | contig 10217 bp, 9 predicted proteins | sample TergutEmb28metaG_3_FD_89872 | JGI IMG/M metagenome (GOLD analysis project Ga0123355, IMG submission 89872) | Embiratermes neotenicus P1 segment gut microbial communities from Petit-Saut dam, French Guiana - Emb289 P1 | ecosystem: Host-associated > Arthropoda: Insects > Digestive system > Gut ... | reverse complement strand
CTGTTATGGTGTTTTCTGCTTTGTGATTATTGTGTTCTCATGTGTGTAGTATGTTTTATTGGTTGACTGGTAATGCTTTGTTAATATACTATGTTATTGTGAATTGGAGATTGCACATACCTTGGTTCGATGTGTGTTGGAGTTTCGGTGTGGTTGGGTTGGAGTGGTATCCATGTTGCAGGGTGAAGCACAACTTGTCGCAAGCTCCTGATGATGGATATATTAATGTAAGAAACATGTTGAGCACATAAGAAGTGAAATAAAATAGCAAGTGACATCAAGTTGGTCTTTTATTCTTCAAAAACAGTTAGATTTATGCTTTTGTATAGTGTAATTTTCACATTTAGAGGCCAAACTGAAAGACAGGTGATTATAAACTAAGTGGTAGACTATTTATTTCCAACTTAATTTATTTCTAAATACTAAACTTAAAGACCGTGGCTATCTGCACCGTAACTGCAGGTTCCAACAATTTTGAGTATAGCCCTATGTAATGGTCATTCTATCACAGTGCCCCACGTTCTTTTGCAAGGCATAAACAGACGCTTTCTTCCGTGCCCATTCAAACAGAGGGCGCACATTCCTACAGCACTCTAAAGTCGCTATGTTTCTATTCGCGATCATCAATATGCTTAAAATTGTTGATCATTAACAACTTATTCAACATTCTAGATATAAAATCACAATTTTGCCCACAGTGGCTCGAAGCCTCTCATACTAATTAAAAACCTATATTAATTAATTTAAAAATTCTCCACATGAATGAAAATTTCGAATCTAACTAACCAGGCCAACCATATACAAACAAAGAGGTCTGTTATTGTTGTTTTTGTTGGAGGTGTAGGTGGAGGTGGATGTAGTGGAGGTGGCGACGGCGGTAGTGTTATTTCCATGCAGGCATAACTCCTTTCCTAAGCCATTAATTCTATAATCAATAAGCTGCTTCATTTAAATGGCGAAGTCATTGTATTCGACTTGCTGGTCCACATACAGCATCCGTTTTTAAAACGAAATTCCTGTTTCGCCTCACAGAAAAACTGATATTGTTTAAGAAACCTTCTCAACCCTATTTTAAAGACAGGCTACCACACACTTTTGACGTCCCAGTGATAATAGAAACAATTATTAGCCGGCCTGCCGTTAATTCCTCTACTTTAATTCTGATTCCATGGTCAACCGCGGTAAGCCTAGGCGTTTGTTCATAGAACGAGGCTATTACACTCCCACTGCCTAGACACAAGGTTCCAGATTCTGTTCTCTCATGGTGTACATTTGTCCTTCTATGTAGTTACTGTTTAGTTGTTTGAAGCAAAAATACCAATTCAAAAGAGTCCACTGATCTTTCCTTCGAAATCACCAAAGACCGTCAATCTCGTTCGACACTATAATCTTTGTCTTGGGCTAAATCTATCCGAAACAGTTGAGAAAGCTTCGTTAATACTTAGAATCTCCAAAAGTTTTAACAATGACACTATTCAATTTTCTTTGGATTTAACTGACCACATACATTTGCATATTTCCGACACCAAGAACACCGGGATTTTCACCTCCAGTCCCTCATGCAGTAGATTTTAAACACAGGGACAAATTTCAAACTACCAACAGGGGATAAAAATTTGGAAGGAAGGAGACTCGATGTTTGAGGGCAACGAAACAATAGAGATTTTTGTGCAAGGAGAAGTGAAGTGAGGATAGTTTGGGAACAGGCATTACACCTCGCAGTATAGTGTCCAGCTAAACGCACAACCCTGTAGCATAATCTACAGCCATTCTCTTCTGACAGATGCATTGAGAAAGAAGACGCCGCCCGCTTTGAAGTACAACCAAGAACCGTAGAGCGGACGACAACGATCGCTGCATAGCGAAGGATGACTGGTCCCACTCCGCCGTACTCAGTTACGCATTAACAGAAACGTCCTATTTATTTGTTGCCATTTAAAACGAGAACTCACAGTGTAGACCAAAGTCGATAATATCCCCGTTCGTATTGGAACGTGGAAGGACATGGCTCCAGGCTTAACTTTTATGTGTCAGTTTCATATTTTGCATAAAATGAACCCCTATTAGAGAGGACAGTCTGTCACGTTACATGTGTCATATAAGGAAACAAATGATCGTTTGTTATGAATTTGGTTTTGACGACACACTGTACATTTTGTAAACAAGTAGGTATGTGTGGCCCTGATGCCATATATTAAGCTTCAAAACTTATAGAGCTTTGTAGATCGTCTGAATGACGATCCGTCGCACAAGCAGTTGGAACAAAAAAGCCATTACAGTTAAGGCCTACATCTCGTATTTAAAACATTTTTTGTACGGTTCGTGTTTAATGCGGAGCCAGGATAATGCTATCCGTTTTTCTTTGTTTTTTTCCGTGCTTTGTAACGAAGTGACACACTCAAGTTACACCAACAAACGCATTAGCCTATAACTTATGTATACTTACTTTTACATAGCTCCTACATATTTCGGAGTTATTATATCGCCATCTTCAGGGAGCCGACACCAACATTTCTTTAAAATATATAGCAATAAAGCTGGTCACAATTAAGTGCTTGCTTACTTATTTACTTACGTATTTACTCCATGGAGCTGTCCTTCTTGAAAAGCTAACCGATTCTCAGCCAGTCAAAAATTAACCGCATTTTATGAAACCCGAAGGTTCATTACCGCATTTGCGAGTGACCGCCAACTGTCCCTATCCTGAGTCAGATCTATCCAGTTCATACCAACCCATTCCACTGCCTGCAAATCGATCTATATATTATTCTCCCATCTGTATTTGGGCCTCCAAAATGGTCGCATTCCCTCAGATTTCCTCACCAAAACCCTGTGTACATCTCTCCACTCCCAACATATGTGCTACACGCCCCGCCCATCTCATTTTTCTCGATTTGATCAACCGATTAATATTTGGTGAGTACAGATCATTAAGCTCTTCAACGTGTAGTCTTCTCCACCCCTCTGTTACCTCGTCCCTCTTAGGCCTAAATATACTTCTCAGTGCTTATTATCAAATACCTGCGGCCTATGTTTCTCCCTTAATGTGAGTGAACAATTTTCACACCCATGAAAACAAAATAGGTCACAATAAGCTACAAATGTCGTGGTATCAATAGTGCAGACTATTACAAGTTTGGGTTAAAATAATAGTTCTAAAACTAAATACACTATACTGTTGGAGAAACAGTAATAATAATAATAATAATAATAATAATAATACAGTTTGTTCATTAAAATTGTTAAAAATTTTACATGTTGTAGTTTTAGTGAGTTCCTAGTGTACTTATATCTGTTCTTCCTTGACCCAAATTTGATCCTGTCCCTGTATAGTGTGTATTGTATGGCGTGCTGTGGGGGAAGAAGTGGGCCTGCTTTGACCACACACCTCCATCCAGTGCTGAGGTTAAGAGTGCATGGATGTAAACCTCTATTCCCCCGTATGTCGTCATTGCGCGGACAGGGACTTCTTTATCTTCATTCGTATTTACAGGCATAACAGATATGTGGCTTCTGACTTGAAGCAGCGTTCAAATTACAACGCAGGGGTGTAACTTGTTTAAAAGGATCAACAAATGCAATTGGAATTATAGATGTAATTTTTATAACACAGTAATCACCGACATTTCTCGGCCACTCGTGTGACCATCTTCAGGATGATGAGGACAAGAATCAAAATATTTGTATTCTTGTTCTCACCACACTGAATACAAATATATGTCCTTATAACCCTGAAGATGGCTACATGAGTGGCCGAAACATGTCGGTGATTACTATGTTATAAAAATTACATTCATAATTCCAAGTGCACTTGTTGGTCCTTTTAACAAATTGTATACATATGATCAACGCACAAACACGGAATATTATTCAACTTACAACACAGGATTTGAGTTATGTGTATCCACACAGCCTTAAGAAGCTGACAGTCACCCAGCTGGTCAGCAGTTAACCTTTCCTAAATATAACAAGAGACGATCATTCACTACGAACTGTAATGATGAAGACAGTGACTTAGAATCTTCGGATACAAACTTCATTTTTCAAGCTAAGATTTAATTTACCTACATGAACTTCAGATCCAGTTGCGTGTAATTTATACTACGTAAACAGTGTGCAAAATCGCGAATCACTCATTTAGAGTGTGGGTTTGTGTCCTGCACTGAGCAGACGTTCGCACTTTTGTGCCATATGCATTGCTGGGTCCATTAGCTGGAGGCCATGACTGTCTACTCAGTGGGGTAACTCCGATGTAGGCTACCATTTAGAAATGGATACCATGATGTCTTTAGTGAGTGGAGAGAGACTGCGTATGGTTGTCAGGGCGGCTCAGCTCCGCAGTGCAAGAAGGGCGTACGTGCAAAACGAACTTGAGACTGACTTCTTGGTCAGAAGCAACGAGCAGATTTGTTGTTCTCACAGAGCTGTTGCAGTTACATTCAGGTCTTCTGGAATCTTAAGGCACTACGATCTTCCGCAACTTCTGCAACTATGCACCAGTAGACTCGCATCTTAAATAGCAGTTGTTTTATGTTACAAGCAACCAAGTGACAGAGATTGGACAAGTACCAGGCTGCTTTCCATTTCTTTGGAACTCTGCATCACTCAGAGTAACAATTCATGGTCAGCTGATCGCGACGGATAAAGTTATTGCTTCTATCCTCCTGCCTTCGCATCAGTTGCGCTACCAACATCAAAGTGAACAGTAACAAATTATTTAGTCTTTGCTTGTGCGAAGCATTCGCAAAGAAAACTTGCACTGGTAGGTCTACTGTCAGTATACCTAACCATCTTCTTGCCGATTGTCAAGCAATCAGGGATCCTCAGCCTACTGAAACCCTCAGGGCCTGTCCAGGCCTGTGGATTGCTTTACCTTTACTGTCGGTGTTGAACTGTTCTGTCCGTCCACCTGTTTGCATGTGACAACTGTGCGAACAGCAGGACGGATTTTCACAAAATTTTGTTATGGAGAGTTTTACGGGAATTTTTTACCACGTTGCTATATTTTGTTTAACGACTACTGTAAATGGTAACAGACACTTTACATGACGACTGTGGGTGCTTCTGAGCGCAGGCTGAGGGACGTTTACCGGGAAGTTGTAAAATTCGAGCGTGCGTTAGACCTGAAATGTTTTGCAGAGAAGTGGAAAGTACAGTTGATTGCCAAAATTCCCTCTCTTACCATAAACCGTGAGAGTTTCGGATAGACGTAAAGTAATGGTAAATCTATCCCTATACTGTAACTGAGTTCTGAGACATGAAGACAAAAGAGGGAATGGATTTGCAGCCCCACACATACTAACCGCAATTCTAGCTGAATATATCATTGAAGAAAAATGAGCAAAAAAGCCACGCTTTATGGGCTTATAGGCCTACATTTTATGAGTTTTTAAAATATAGGCCTCCCTACTTCGTAGCGATAGACCGATATACATCGCTAGAGAGGCTAACGCAATAAGTAATTACATGGAAGCCACTCGAAGTGTTTAGTGTACAGGCCCTAGTGACGTAACCCTATAGGACATTACGATTTATCTCTTAGGCCAGGGTTGGCCAACATGCAGCTCTCGAAGAAAGTATTTGCGACCCACGGTCACCTGAATTTAACCAACGTAGTACAAAAGGTCTACAGAGCAAAATATGGGAAGTACATCGGCAGTTGAAAGTGTTTAAAAAGTGTAACTCGTTATTTTTTACACAGTGCGGAGTTAACCTTATTTCAGAGCAATGTTCAGGGCCTTTCATATGAGAAGAGATAGCACAAATACGATCATACAACTTTGGTAAAATATTCTTTCCTTTCCCAGTTTGAAAACTGCATTGTTATATAAGTAGGACCGGAGTAGCGCATTCCGTATAGCGACTATGCCACGGACTGGACAGTCCGGGATTCTAATCCCGGTAGGGGCTAACAATTTTTCTCTTCTCCAAAAATCCTGCCTGGATCTGGGGTAAAGGGACAACTGTCCGGGGGCAAAAAGACTGGGGCTTAAGTTCACCACCTACATCCATCTAATGCCGAAGTTAAGTGGTGCAGCTATGCCTCTGCACCCCTATATACCGTCATGGTTAGGACAGACATAACCTTACATTTCTAGACCCTACTTTATACATCTTCACAGCCAATAGAAACGCGACGGCATTACACGTAAGCCTATATATGTACGGCAGTTGAAGACCTAACAAACTTACTACATAAAGCAATGTACCTCTTGAGAAGATAACAGCCTTCAACTTATAGAAATTCGCCATAACAGTCATTTGTCCCTGTCTTGAGCCAGATGAATCCACTCCAAGCCCTTCCATCCCATTTCTTTAAGATTTACATTAATATTATCCTCCCATCTATGTCTAGTCTTCCGACGCTTTTTCTTTAGTTCAGCATTCCTCCAAATCACGGTAAGCATCCCCCCCCCCCCAATAGGTCTACATGAATCACCCTCTCATCCTTCTCCGTTTGATCACCCTAAAATGCCTGCGCAAGGAGCACAGATCATGAAAGTCTCCCTTATACTTATTTATGCATCTCTCTATTCCTTACTGCCTTAGCCTAAGTTCTTCGCTTAATGTGCTAGACGGAGTTTCACACTCATATACAATGGCAGAAATTATTAATATTACCTTTGTCGACTATGGGTCTCCGTATAATTTGGTAGGTAGGTACCAATTGCCTCTATCTGAAAAATAGAAAAGAGGATACAAGTTTCGCGGCTGCTAATCTCCTTTGTGTCGCATGTGACGTCATCTGACAGCAGTCCTGAGGCAGCAGGCTACTAGCAAGCAGAAGGACACGAACGGTTCTTGTCCGGAACGCAGTGGACCGCGTAATGTTAAGTGTGTGTGTGAATGATGGGGCGCCGGGCTCATGACGGACAGCTACCTGAGTAAAACATCACATTACTCTTACTGTGTAGTAAAGCATGTGAAAAACCATGATTCGAGTTCCGACACTTCTTTATCTATTCTCTAACATTCAACAAATCTAAAGTTTTTGCATTTTAATTTACATCTTCTTAGCTGAAATGCTGTAGTCCTTTGTCAGAACCCTACAGAAGATTACCAAGTTTCTACCGCATCATTTCTGCAATCAATTGGACTACAGTGTGTCTCTCAATATCCTGCAGGACTACAAAACTATAGAAAAAGTCACGCTGTATTTAGTACTGGGAATGATCTCAAATTTCAAAATATCTAGGCCTATTTGAAAACAGCGACACTTGAGTCACACGTTCAGTTTCTTTCAACGTTTAGTCCATTTTACAGGATTTTTAAAACATCTCCCCTCGAAGGTCAGAATGAATTTATCATGTGTGCACGGTAGATCAGATAGGTTTTACTCCCTGCGAAAGCTGCTAACAACGCAGTTAGTCAACAATTATCTCACCTTTTATGAACCTCGAAGGATAATTGCCTTACTGACAACAGCTCCTCTTTCGTCCCCATCGTGAGTCAAGCCCATTTTGTCCTTCCTCGTACGTATACATTTATAATTTTTCTCTACTATGTATTTTAACTGTGCTCTCTAATATTCATATAATTTAAACCTAACAGAGATATAATAAATGCGGCATTTCTTGCAATAATTATGCCCTATATTGTTACAGCATTTAGAAAATAATTTTTATTTTCTTGCACAAGTGACACAATAATCTCTCAGTATCACTGGCAGCCATATTTGCTCTGTCAGCATGACATTCGAGATTTTTTATTTTATTAATTACAGCACGGCTAGAACGGCTGAATGAAAATTTCTATTTCTGTATACCGTCAGCTGCCACCGGGTGGAAACCCAATTGCAGTAAATAAATCTCATATCATATCGTATCTTATCACATCACTACTCTCAAGCCTGAGTTTCTGGCCCCTCATGACCTTTCGCATCCATGCTGCCGATAGTGCGTATTTTTCGCGTAGGCTAGCGACAGTGTCACAATGGATGAAAGACCTGATCATGCTTGCTTGTAGCGCTGCCGCTAGAGTACGAAGACAGAGCAAGTAGTGTAACTTACTGAAGAGGATGGAGTTGACCTGCACAACGTGGGTAAAGTCGTTCATCCCTTGCGAGAATGGTGGGCGGAAACATAGATCTTGTCAAAATATGATTTTCGATCACTGCATGACCTTATCTCCGCTGGTTGCCAACTGTTAGGTGTTTCATGTATAATAGAGTTGAAGTCAAATTTAGGCGCAGCTCTTTATCTACAAAGAACGCCACAGAAAAAAAAACTGCTAACTCGCAAGCACAAAACGCAACTGGACGTCAGGGCCAATGTATTGTTAATTGGAATATGATTGTTACTGGTCACAAATAAGGAACGGTCGGCTCTCCACGTCTCAAACCGCTGTGGGTTAACTGCAAACTTCAGAATCGCCAAAATATAGACTGTCTAGAATGAAATACGTAAATTTCCTAACTTGTTTCTGTGTTTATGTTGTGTTGTGTTGTGCAGGCACAGACATTGAGAACGACCGATCTCTCGTACTGTACAACAGTCCCAACCAATGACAGTAAACATGTTCTAGAGACCCAGAGACAGGGACTGTCACCGCATCGGCCTGTAGCTGATATACACAGAACTGAATCAAGTAGACATTGGGGTGTGGGAATGGCTCCGTCAGTAAACCGATTATGTTATGGGATGGACGACCGAGGTATTGGATTTCGATTCCAGGAAGACTAAGAGTTTTGTGGCTGCTTCAAAACGACCAGACCAGCAGTGTGTCCCACCACCTTTCTCTACAGTGTTTAAGCTGGCAGTCTGTCCCACTTTCCTCTCCAGTGGTTAGGTCAGCAGTGTGTCCCACCACTTTCCTCTACAGTGGTTAGGCCAGCAATGTGTCCCACCACCTTCCTCTACAATGTTTAGGCCGGCAGTCTGTCCCACCAATTTCCTCTCCAGTGGTTAGGCCGGCAGTGTGTCTCACCACGTTCCTGTACAGTGGTTAGGCCAGCAGTGTGTCCCACCATCTTCCTCTACAATGTTTAGGCCGGCAGGCTGTCCCACCAATTTCCTCTCCAGTGGTTAGACCGGCAGTGTGTCTCACCACGTTCCTGTACAGTGGTTAGGCCGGCAGTATGTCCCACCATCTTCCTCTACAGTGGTTAGGCCAGCAGTTTGTCCCACCACTTTCCTCTCCAGTGGTTAGGCCGGCAGTGTGTCTCACCACGTTCCTGTACAGTGGTTAGGCCAGCAGTGTGTCCCACCACTTTCCTCTACAGTGGTTAGGCCAGCAGTGTGTCCCACCACTTTCCTCTCCAGTGGTTAGGCCAGCAGGGTGTCCCACCAATTTCCTCTACAATGTTTAGGCCGGCAGTCTGTCCCACCACCTTAGTGTACAGTGGTTAGGCCAGCAGTGTGTCCCACCACTTTCCTCAACAGTGGTTAGGCCGGCAGTGTGACTCACCAACTTCCTTTACAGTGGTTAGGCCAGCAGTGTGTCCCACCACTTTTCTGAACAGTGGTAAGGCCGGTAGTGTGTCTCACCACTTTTCTGAACAATGGTTAGGCCGGTAGTGTGTCCCAACACCTTTCTCTCCAGTTGTAGCTGGCTACTCTTTAATCGTAGGTAAGATAGCCGGAGCCTTTTACACCATCAGGTATCGAGGTTAAGAATGCCTGAAGCTATACCTTCACTACTCCATGTGCCCTCCTGGTGCAGTTCTAAGCTAAGTATGAAAATAATCTTACCTCTTTCTTGTACATTGGTGATAAGCAGGCTTTAAGAAACGTAAGACTTAAGTCGCCATTACTCTGTGCATCATAACGCAAGCTAACATATTTCTTAGCTTAAAAATACTCTGTGTGTGTGTGTGTATGTGTGTGTGTATGTGTGTGTAGTGTGTGTGTGTGTGGTGTGTGTGTGTATGTGTGTGTGTGTGGTGTGTGTGTGTATGTGTGGTTGTGTGTGTGTGTGTGGTGTGTGTGTGTGGTTGTGTGTGCGTGTGGTTGTGTGTGTGTGTGGTTGTGTGTGTGCATGTGTATATGTGTGCATGTGTGTGTGTGTGTGGTGTGTGTGTGGTGTGTGTGTGTGGTTGTGTGTGTTTGTGTGTGTGTTTGTGTGTGTGTGTGTTTGTATGTGTGTGTGGGGTTGTGTGTGTGTATGTGTGTGTGGTGTGTGTGTGGTTGTGTGTGTGTGTGTGTTTTTTTGTGTGTTTGTTGTGTGTGTGTGTTTGTGTTTGTGTGTGTGTGTGTTTGTGTGTGTGTTTGTTGTTTGTT
>Ga0123355_10021996_pt1 | contig 10217 bp, 6 predicted proteins | sample TergutEmb28metaG_3_FD_89872 | JGI IMG/M metagenome (GOLD analysis project Ga0123355, IMG submission 89872) | Embiratermes neotenicus P1 segment gut microbial communities from Petit-Saut dam, French Guiana - Emb289 P1 | ecosystem: Host-associated > Arthropoda: Insects > Digestive system > Gut ... | reverse complement strand
TACCTACTTTTATCAGCATTTACTTCTAGACCATTCTCCTTACTAGCAATTACTAAAGCCTCTGTGTTTTTCTTTATAGTATGCACGCTTCTGCCCAATATATTAACATCATCAGCATGATCCTCAATAATATGAACAAGGAAATTAACGTACCTTTTTCTGATATCTGTTCAGCTGGAAGCTCACTCCAGTTCGTGACGACTGACTCGCAAACTTCGTACTACAATTTATCCTTCAGATTTCTATTAGTGTATTCTTTCAATTTTTTATTACACAAAGGTGATCTTCTCTCCACTTCCCATATTAACTTTTCACGTCTTCGACGGTAGACATAGCCGTATGACGCAAGACACAAGGTTTGTGCACCTTACTGCAGCTAGAAAGCAACTTTTTAGTTGCCAGTGCGCGCGGACAGGATGAAACATATGCGTCATATCGTTACCAGCAGCAGTTCCGTTGCCTCGATTAATGGGTCAGGCTGCAACTTTTCTGTTTCCGCTACACGAAAATTGCTAGGGCGCACTCTCTCGAGTAAAGCAGTGTTCTCCACCCAGGCAACCAAACAGTGAGCAACAAACCTGCCAGTGCGCGCCTTAGCGTAATAACTGAATGCAGCAACCAGAATCTTTGTGTGGGTGTGTGTTTAGATAAAGTGATGCAGCTGCAGTAAAATCAACCTACCGTTACTGTATACAATGCTATAGGTTATATTTGACTTAAACCCTGACGAACTGATAAGCACAACACTGTCAACTGTATCAACATCCCTACTTTGAACGCGCCGCTGAAACGTGTTGTCCTGTGTAACAGATGCGGTTACAGTCTTCCAGTAAATGGTTGGCCGCAAAAAGAGATTTCAGTTTATTGGCGCCTTTCATGTTGCACTGGCACGTCTGTCTTTGCTTCTAAAACAAGCCACCTTACGCCTCTGTCCCTCATCAGTCATCTTATATCTTCAGATTTACATAACCTTCTTTCTTCAGGCTCATAATTCAACACTCGTATATACCCGACGCAGCACATCACATAAACACGTGTTTGCGAACCGAAATGCGCAGCCGGAAATCGCCCCCGTCATGGTACATCTACCCGAATGCGACTACCTCTACTGGGCAGAGCCCTTCATGAGAAAACGGCTATGCAGATGGCCAAGAAGACTACGGCACAGCGTTCGGAACAGACCGCCAAATGCCCCTAACCTGCGGTACGCAAATCTGCTCCACGCCCTACAACCCCACTCAACTCCCAGTTTAAAATTATCTCAATTACACACAGGTATTCCTGGTGGTCCTTTCCCTTCATATTTACCCGCCTAAGCCATTAATGTATTTTTTTTCTCCCCATACGTGCCACGTGCCCCGCCCTTCTCAACGCCTTTGATAATATTTGGTGAGAAGTCAAGATCATGAAACTCGGCATTACGGGACTTTCACCAGCCCACATATCTCCTTCAGAACGCTATTCTCGAAAAACCTCAGCCTCACCTTCTGCCCTGAAGATGAGACACAAAGTTTCACACCCAATAATTATAATTCTATGTATTTCTATTTTTATACGTTTAAATCCAAACAGGAAAACAAAACATTCCGAAACGAATGGCTGAATGCCTTCTGTGGACATAACTGACTTCTAATTTCTGTGAGCATGCAATTTCGATTTCTTAGGGCTTATTGGTCTTTTTTGGCCCAAGAGAAGGTAACAAAAGACCGGAAAAATTGCATAATCAGGACAATACCGATTTGTACTCCTCAACAAACAATCGATGATCAAGTGGTAGAGGGTGAGCTGGGCGAGGAATGTGGCACGCATTGGACAGAAGAATATTGCATACAGGATTTCGATAGGAAGACCTGAAGAAAAGACAACTTGAAGTATCTAAGCGTAGATGGAAGGATAATATTAAAAAGACTCCAAAATAGACATAAGGGGAGGGCGTGATCTGTGTTCATATGGCTCAAGATATGAAGAGGCGGTGGGCTCTTGTGAACACGATAATGAACCTTATGGTCCCATAAAATGCGCGGGATTTCTTGATTAGCTAAGAAAATAGTATCGTTTCAAGGATTCTACTGAACGTTATCGGTCAGTCAGTTAGTTCCTTAGTCACTTAATTAGTTCGGATTTATTAGCTTTCTTCACGTTGTGATTCGTTCTGCGTTCTGTTCAACAGACGTTAAGAAGTTTTTGCTGTATTTGTTTCTAGACAAACCTTATATAGTCTCTTTTAATAATAATAATAATAATAATAATAATAATACTGAATCGACTTAAAACCATTATTCCACTTACAAAAACAACATAATTCTGGAACCATAACTGCGAAGTCCTGTTATCTTTCATCCAGCACGTCTCGTAACAAATATACCACCGGATCATTCGCGAACGCGCTCAGGAAAAACGATGTCTAGGGATTTTATGTGCGGAAAGTGAACACGGTTATGAACCTTCCGCTGATTTTCCCACAATCAAAGCTTAAACTTGAACGCCTCGATTCTGTCAGACAGTTCTGTAATGAGCTTATCTTTGCCTTGTAGCTCTTTGTTAAGAGCATTCAACTGGGCTGTCAGATCCACCAACAACAAAAACCTGCTTCGTCACTCATCCATCCATCATCCAGTCCTTCAATTCTTCTTCTCTCTCTCTCTCTTTTTTTGTCCAGGAATAATTTGGTTTCCATCAATAAATACAAGCCCGCTGCAAAACATATGTGCAACTTAGTCACCTAAGTAACGTGGTAAGTTATTTTACCACGTGGACTTTCTATTTCTTATGATAATGCAACAGATTCATAATCATTACAGGCACCTACACGAACAAAGTTCATTTTTAACAGCAGCGTCCATTACCTAAGTTACCTACGAACATTCTAATGACAGTATTTCGTAATGGAAAACACAGTGGAGACTAAATAGGTCGTTCCTTCGAATCCTTTAATTTTTCCTCTTTTAATTTTCTTACAACGCCATTACTTCGTTACTGACAGCACAAGGCCAGTCATATTTGGAGGATAAAAACACACCAATTCAAGAAAAAATTTCATCAGCATCAGGCTTTCTTTTCATAGGGATCAGTTCTGAAGTTCCATCACTAATTGAAGGACTTCCTTGACACCTAGAATAAAAGCATCCAGCTGCGAAAAACTTGTAACGTCTCCATTCTCATCAATTTCAAATAAATATGCCACAAAATCCTTAAAACGTTCCTTTAATCTGACACCGTATCTCCCGCCAGGCATTGCGATCAGCTACTGTGTTTGCACAATGGCTGATAATTTTTGTAGGCTGTAGTTTGTCGGAACGCAGTATACGTGTACTTTTTGCTACGTTCCTTAACAAATCGTTCGTAAATGTTTTCAGCGTTTCTGCAGTGATTTGTAAAACAGCAAAGTCGCATGAATTTCAGCTTCATTTGGTTCGTTAGCAACACCGCAGATCAGAATTAAGATTCTTTAATTTGTCTTTTACCCAGATTCTCTTCAAGAACACCAAACTTATCTTTGTACGAAGTTTCGTAATGATCGTGCAAATTGTATTCGTTTGGCACTGTATTCCCTTACTAAAAATCAGGCACTGCCTGGCAACACTCAGAAGCCGTACATTTTCTGTGACCACTAGCAATAGAAATCAGGCATTGCCTGGCAACACTCAGAAGCCGTACATTTTCTGTGACCACTAGCAATAAAAATCAGGCACTGCCTGGCAACACTCAGAAACCGTATATTTTCTGTGACCCCTAGCAACAGAAATCAGGCACTGCCTGGCAACACTCAGAAACCGTATATTTTCTGTGACCCCTAGCAACAGAAATCAGGCACTGCCTGGCAACACTCAGAAACCGTACATTTTCTGTGACCCCTAGCAATAGATGCAGTGTATTCCTCCTCCATCTTCTCCAACTGAGGTGCCCGTGCATACAGACTATCACATTGTGGGAGCTGTCTGTTTCGCTGCTAACCTGTACCTTAAGTGACAAAAGTTACAACAAAGCTTCATTCGTATGTGTTCACAAGACTCTAGACCAGTGATTCTCAACCTCGGGTCGCGACCCAAATCAGGATCAAGGGGGTCTGACGTAGGTTCGCGAGAGGCTTTTGTGGAGAACTCGGTAATTATGCAAATATTATGTGACGTTTCATATGTTCAGCATTTCACAAGTTTATATTTGCAAAAAAAATGATCTGACTAACCAGCACATGTGTGAGTTACTTAAATAAAGATTTGTTTCTTGCATGTTTTGTGTAGTTACTCTTGTCCCAAAAAAAACACTGCATTTGACAAATAATATTAAAAATGTTATTTTTTAATAACTGACAACGTTATGTACTGTTCAAGAACCGGCACTAACTAGTATTAATTCAATTGCAGTAAAAATCACAGGCTGCTGCCGTTTCCATGGTAGGGTCGCGGGTCACATACCGTTGGCAAATGAGGGTCGAACAGATGAGAGCTTGGGAACCGCTGCGCTAGGTGTTATAGCAAAGAAGCGTGGTTGTAGGGAACAGCATAAACATTTGATATGGCACTGCGCATAGGAAACATTTTGCGGTTTAGAACGCGACACGTAAAGTCCAATATTTTGTGTGTGTGTGTGTGTGTGTGTGTGTGTGTCTCACCAACTGGTTGGCTGTCTTGCTGTTTGTCTAAGTGACCGTGTGTACGCCAATGGCAAGGTCACATTCCTTATTACGTGCAAATTTAAGAGTAATTTACGCAGTATTACCGTTAATATAGAAGCCTGTCAGGAGTAAGGACGAAGCAATAAATTAGGAACGTCTGTCAGCTAAAAATGTAGGACTTTTTGCTGCCCTTCCAAATTTAAACTTATACATTACTGCGCCCGATAACCTGTGTAAGAACGGGGATTTGAAGCAATTTGCCACATGGGCCTGTTGGGTATTCGGACTCAAACACATCTCCGACTCGCCAGCCATATCGCAGAACCCCGCGCACTGACATGTGAAAGACAGTTTTTTTTTTCATTCTCGACCCCTGAAGATGGGACGGATAGGTTGTCCCGAAACGTCGGTAAGGAATCACCAATACTCGCTGCGTAATATCCCAGAAGGGAGAAGTTCGCTTCCACTTCGCGGCGGAAGCCTGAAATCACGGAAGACCATCGCACTCTGTATTCAATATTCAGAGCCCCCTACGGATACAAAACGTGATGTAACCTCCGACAAACTGCACATTGATAATGACTCACCTTCGTACGAGATGAACCGGAAATCGGCGTGCATACAAGGCCATAGTGACGTCACAACCAGGACCATCAGGTGATGCAGGTGACGCTGGCGAGACATCATTACTGCATCACTGGAGATGCCACCTGGCGGATAAAAACATCAACACGATACATTCACGTAATCAAGTGTTCTGACACATGTGGGGCATCGTATTAACCGAATCTGGGACTCACAAGTGAATGTGGAGGGTCATCAAATCTCTACGGTTTACACGCCAAAAATCCGCACGAATTGCTTAGTGGCTTAAAACACACAGAGTTTTGGGAAGAACCAACAACTAAAAAATAAATGGCTACAAGTTCCTAGCATGGACAACACCAGACTCCCAAAAGCTATTATGAAATATCAGACTGCAGGTAAAAGTAACCCACGATGCTCATTAAAGAGACTTACAGAATGTTATAATTGAGACCGGAAAGGGCCATGAGGCCTAGGTCGTTGAAAGCACAATGATGATGAGCTGATTAGTACCAACTGTGAAATTACCGTGTTTTGTTTCGGAGTGTATACAACACTTCCCTGAGGTATTCACATGACTACCCTTCTTTAAGGTAGGCCGGGTAGCTCAATCGGTATAGCGACTGACTATGGGCTGGACGGTCCGGTATCGAATCCCGGTGGGGAAGAGGTTTTCCGCCCGTCCAGACCGGCCATGGGGCCCACCCAGCCTCCTGTAATATGGGTACCGGGTCTTTCTCGGGGATAAAGTGCGGCCAGGGCGTGCTGCTGATCACTCAACCCCTTCTAGTGCCGCGGTCATGGAAGAGTAGAGCTATACCTCTACCCACCCTCTGGGCCACACCGGGCCTGTAACGGGGTCACTTTACCTTTTTTTTTTTACCTTTCTTTAAGATGTGCAAGACATAATTTCATCAGCAGACTCGAATGCGTTTATTATCACGAAAGTGCTGGGAATATTAGTGTCAGAGTTCTAGAAACGACCGAAAGTTCATTAAGCCGTGTATAAAATGGTCTACCAGTTTGGTCTAGGTACCTTTTTCTTGCAATCTGGGCGAGTTGATAAATTCCAGTTTCTTTATATGTGTCTGATATTTCTGGCAGCTGGAATTTTTCCAATCGAATTTTTAATCTTGAACGCTACTCTCAAATTTGAGCTTTTAAAAAGTTTTATAATACACTGCGCTTCTCTTCCAATTTATACGAAGGAAGGCCATTTTTGCTCTTTGGCATTAGCATTAGCATAATAAACCTTGTAAATGATGACAAGGATGACTGCTTCTAGATTCTCACAGTATTTTGAATAGCTGAAAAAATCACATCAGTTATTGAATTTGGTATATGGGGTGGGGTGGGGGGTATATTAGGCAGAACGAAATACATACACCAGGCATCAATCAAACTGCAGCAGACTTGATAACATTCAGGAGAAAGAAGTAAAGAAGTGCAAGCCCGTGTTCTAAGATCTATAAATGTACTGATTACTATTAAAATAGACAATAAATGTTTTAACACTGGAAGGTCTCAGTTTTTCTACCCATTTACAAGAAGCGTGACAGAACTGACCGCAGACTGTTATTACTATTAGCAACATACAAAACTTTATCCACCATATTTCTCTCAAGGTTAACCCCAAATGAAGACCAAATTAATGGAGATAATCAAGGTGTCTTCCGACTTGGCAGATCAACTAGCCTCCTCACCTAACACTGCGCCTTTGTCAAATACTTCGAAATATGGGAACACAATGGGGCAGCACATCAGCTATACATGGAATTTAAAAAATCCTACATCATAGGCGCGAGGATTTTGAAATACTCCCTTGTGCTTCTATAACGATAATAGTTATATCAATTAAAATGTGTTTAAATGGAACACAGAGTAAAGTTCAGACATGCGAACATTCGTCCATACATTTCCCAAAGACCCTCTAAGAATTGAGGTTCATTTGAACTATATTTAAGATCCGGTGCGTACCGCTCAGTAAACACGCTGCTTCTGGGTAACAAAAACCAATCAATTAATGTTATAAAGGCAAATAATGGACGTTTGTTCTAAATACTATATAAAGCAAATTCTGACACTGTGGCATTGCGGGCTTTTGAATGTTCAACCTCCTGGTACGGTACATGTAATAACCATTTGGCTTTAAAAAGTTAAGAATGGCCTAAAACAAGGAGACGCTCACTCACTGCTTATCAGCTTGTTGTAAAATATACCATTAAAAAGTACAAGTAAATCCGTAGTGACTGAAATTGAATGCAATACACCAGCACCTGGTCTACGCTGGTGATGCTAATTTATTGGGTGCAAACATAAATACAAGAAAGGAAACACAGAAGCTCTTTTAATCGCTAGTAAGAAGGTTGGTCTCATAGAGGCAACGCTGAAGAGCTCAGTACGTGCTCATGACTCTCGAACAGAATACACGGCAAAATCACAGTACAAAGACACCTCATAAATCCCCTACAAGTGTGCAAAGTTCAAACATTTTGGGAGGACGCTAACAAACCCAGTGTTCTTCAGCCTACGTGTAGCGACAGCCCTTGCTCCTGCCAACAACAGAACCACCATTGCTTGGTCACCCAAACAGCGGTTAGTTCCCTACGGTGCATCAACCGGTTTGGTCTTCGAACAGAAACGCAATATTCTTGCTGTCTGGTGTGAACTGAATTTTAACACACCACTTACATGAACTTCACAATTCAAAGGATCACCTGCTGTGATACATCCACAACAGATTTGGATCATGTGACATACATCGCCAGCGGCCATCCTGTTGGACACACTTAGAAGTGCCGTTCTAAAGTCACGGCCGGTTCTATTCCCTTTATGCAGTTTCATAGACAAATTCAAACAGCAGCTCGGTGCAGGGAGGAACAGTGAGGCGTGTTAATGGTCAGCCAACGTCTGCCCTGATGCTGCAAGATGGCACTTTACATGATTGTAACTTGTCTCTCGCCCTAACGTCTATGTTAGACGATGAAGGGTACAATTTAGAACTACGGAGGAAGAAATGTAGGGAGGGATGGGAAAAATGCATAATGGCGGGCATTCATGACATACAAATGAGGCCTTGTTTATAACGTAAGTACAGTTGTGGTTACTTGCGTTTTAATGCACGTGATACCACCACGTGAATCAGTAGTAGTTCTCGACTGGGCTGCTCGAAAATTGTAAGGCACAAAGTGAACCTTCCGATTTTGAACTAAATCATTCGAATCCAGTCCACGCCTATTTCTTCACAGTCCATGTCAATATTACCCTTCCATCCGCGCCTACGTAACCAAAGTAGAATTTTCGCTTCAGATTGCATGACAAAACTTTGTATGCAATATTCGTCCACAACAAGTGTGCTATCCAAGGGAAGTCTCAACCTTGGCTTTGTTCGGTTCGCACTAGCTGGAACTGTGTTCCGTGCGCGTACCCTCGCTTAGAACGTCCAGGTAAAGGTAAAGGTAAAGTTCACCCTAGAGCAGGACAGGAAGTCCCGTTGGGGAAGGGGAGGTCTAGCTCTACTCCTTTTAACTTCGGCGCTAGATGGGGATGGGTGTTCAACGCCACGCCTCGGCCGCTTTACCCCCGGAAATGACTAGGCACCCACTGTATAGGAGGTGGGTGGGCCCCAGGGCCGGTCCGGTTGGATGCGGAAAACCTCGCCCCCCAATGGGATTCGTTCCCCGGACTGTCCAGCCCGTAGCGAGTTGCTACACCGACTGAGCCATCCCGGTCCACACCGCTAATGTAAGTTGAGCAAAAAGTCTCTTGCAACTTGTCGCAAGTACGATACGGGTTTGAATAGCAGCCACAGTGCACGAACGGGTACCAGGGACTTTTGTCCGAGGTAGGGCACAGTCTGAATAGCGCACATGACTTCCCCACTCCCATCACAGTCCAGCACGATTCTTGCACAGGTGCACAGGGGATTTCACTCAGCCAGTAGTACAGCGACAGGGCAGTCAAGCATGTAACAAAACATCGCATTGCTGATCGCGGCAGATAAGCATACACTACAGGTAGCACAAATACAGCGCAACGTGCAACCATGTGCGCTGGTCCAGAGCCCTGTTTACACTGATACAGGGCGGCGACCCGACCGCTTAATGACGCTGGTTCAGTTGCAGAGCTTAGATGTGGAATGAGATAGAGAGATTTAATAATTATTATATTATTATTTCCTTTATGCAGCGCGTTTACAATTATATACACGCTGCAAACCGTGTTTCTAGGGTACAAAAGGTTGCAGCCATTCTGTAATTACAATTTATGCTACAAGATAAACGTTTCGTACTTCACATTAGTACTCTCTGACGTATATGTGTGCGCGGCATTAAATATGGCTGCTTTTTGTAGTTCCTTGATGTGGTATCCATGTGTGCTGTTCAGATATTTTCTGAATGGTAACCGTTCCACTTGCCTCTATTATTACTGGTATCACGTATGTTTTTACATTCCACATACGCTGTATTTCTACTGCAAGGTCTTTATATTTTGAAAACTTTTCGGCTTCTCTGTTCATCACACTTCTCTTTCCTACAACTGCATTATCTATTGACAGGTCCCTTTTCATTATCATGCACTACGACGCCCGGTTCATTGCTAGGAATTGTTTTGTCAGTTTGCACTTGATGATTCCATGACATGGTTAGCTTACCTTAACGGCTTGTTTCTACTGATTTTGGTACATACTCATACGAGTGTTGCTTGTATTTTACACTATACCGTGTACTTTATTATTATCATCATCGTCGTCCTTGTTATCACCTGTATGCAAGGTATTTACAATTACACACCTGAAACAAACCATGTTTCTAGGATACGTAGTGTTGTAGCTGTTCTGTATATATAATTTGTGCTACACGTAATATTATTTCGCCCGTGAAATAGTTTTGTACTCTTACATTAGCACTTTCCGTAGTATGTGTGCAGCGCACATTATTATTATTATTATTATTATTATTAAATTACTGGGACGAGGTGTGACTGAATTCCTTGACACCGCGGTCTACTGTATCAG
>Ga0123355_10021995_pt1 | contig 10217 bp, 7 predicted proteins | sample TergutEmb28metaG_3_FD_89872 | JGI IMG/M metagenome (GOLD analysis project Ga0123355, IMG submission 89872) | Embiratermes neotenicus P1 segment gut microbial communities from Petit-Saut dam, French Guiana - Emb289 P1 | ecosystem: Host-associated > Arthropoda: Insects > Digestive system > Gut ... | reverse complement strand
AGTAAATATAAAAAGAAAAACAAAAAGAATTTTTAGGAATGTATTCTGGACAAAAAAAAAAAAAAAAAACCAAACCAACACCAACCTCCCCCCGCGGGGGAAAGGGGGGGGGGGGGGGGGTGTTCTATATCAACAAAATTTATTTTCCGCGCGATACAGTCACATTACGACGGCTGGCCCCTTTATCGTTACAATGCCATAAACGGCAGATTTACGACCTAATATTCTCCTACTTGCCGGAGATCTCTATCTTATGTTGCGAACAGAAACGTACAGGCGCAATACAATCAGGTGTCCGACCTAAAACCTAACACGGCAACCCCTCCTTCACCAAGGTGTATAGAGGACATGAAGGTACAAACATACGCTCTGTACAGACTCACTGTTGGATGAACTAAGTTTGCAGCCTCGAGATAGACCAACTTACCTCTCATTAGAATTTAAATATTCTTGTAAATGAAGGACGGGTCGGACTCCAAATCATGACTGAACGAGGCAGCAAAAAGAAAAATTCTGGCACCTACTGAAAACTTAATTCGTAGGTAGTAACTTTAAGGGATTTTAAGACAACTTAATGCCATATAATGACGTCTGCTTTTGCAGTGTGAACATCATATGTGTGCGTGTGTGAGTGCGTGCTTGCGCACATGTGTGTGTGTGAATGTATGTACGAATACGTAGGTGCGTATCGCCAAAACATGCACACTGTGTAACAGGTTTTCTACCTGAACACCAGGCACTGGGCAGCGTTCAAGTAGGAATATTACACCGTCGCGAAGTACGACCCCGGTTTTACTGAAATGTGGTATATTCTAAGGTGCTTTGTGTTTCAGAAAGTAACTTCCGACCTTGCAATGGAGAGCGTCTATACAGCCCGGGTTCACGGCTTCCCGAACCCGACGGCACAGGGTCTGCTGACCGTAGGGATCTCGGGACAACATATGACGCAGGAGGGTGTGCTGTCCCTCGTCGTGGTGTTGGGCAGCAGCGTATCGCTTGTGGGCCTCGTGTTCGCTTTCATCACGTACAGGTAGCATGCATATGGACCTAGCAGCTTCTAAAGGGGGAAGAATTACTTCTAATTACGTATTTATACAAGTTTCTGTTGGTCCTACATAACGAATCTCTTGTTTGTTTACGATCTGCGCCATGTATATGATTTACGCTTATTTCTTACATATGTAAATACATGTTCTATTATAGGAAAAAGGCTAATTTGGAATGGGTGGGTAATGAGAAAAACGCTTGTGTAAAGTAAAGTCTGTTCTGCCTTCAGCCGGAAATCACACTGAATTCATCTCGCTAGCTCTGCCAGTTATGTGATGTCTGTTGTGTCTGATGTTATACGGATAGGAAAATTTGAAATGTTACCAAGTTTCTCCAGATAGGTGACGATAATTTTACGGCATTTATGTTACAAAGCTGTCAGGTACTGAAATAGCACCCAGGTACAAGGTACAATACAGCTTACGGCATGAAGAGAAACATTGTTATATAGGGTACATATACTTTGAGGAATCTCCCACACTTCTGGGAGAAATTTTCGTAGGTTATTTTACACCGGTATATCCAAACATGTATAAATGCAAAGTTTAAATGTTGTAGGGATGATTAAGTGATAAGATTTAAAGAATGAGAATTATTATACGTATATTTATTGATTGCCGAACACACACTAAAACGAGAAAGGATTTGCAGTTTCTATAATTTTGACACCCGAACTGAACAACGTATTAACATTGCAGTGACAAAAAGACATTCATCATGGCATAAAAACTCGTACTAATTTCTTCACAATCGTCCTTAGGGTTCAAAGTGTTTTGTTGATCTGCCAGTGGCTTGGTTTGGCTTGGCTTGGCTATCGGCTCAAGAGCGAACCTTAGCAGCTTACGTTAACGCATCATGTTAAAAGGGTAGAGTAGGTGGAACCACAATAAGACATTTTTCTTGCAGAAGAAAAAAACTTACAAAGAATATTATGTTTATTGGACCGTGCATCATCTTGATAGTTGAATAAAGAGAGACCAACTTGATGTCACGTTTTTTTATTTCATTATTTAATGCTCAACATGTTTCGGATGTTAATACATCCATCCTCAGGAGCTTGCGACTTATTTGTTGAGTTATTGCATGGGTTGTATTGCTCTAATTCTATGTGTGTTGGTGTTACGTTGTGGTTTGGCTGGGGTGGTGTGGTATCCGTACACGGATACCACCCATGCAATAACTCAACGAATAAGTCGCAAGTTCCTGAGGATGGATGTATTAACATCCGAAGCATGTTGAGCATTAAATAATGAAATAATAAAACAAGTGACATCAAGCTGGTCTCTCTTTATTCAACTCACAAAGAACAGTTTCAAGAAAAGGGTCCAGATTTCGAATTGGAGAAATTCTGACCTAGATAAGGAAAACGACTCTTGTAAGACATGTAAGGCGTATGAACATCTAACGAAACCCTTCAATTGCATGAAATGCTCTGCCTGTGAAAAACGACTGCAGGAGCACTGCACAGTTTTCTCCAAAATCTTCCCTGGTTGTTGACATTATAAACGTTCGAAAAATCTTGAAAAGCATGAGAAAATTAGATGGAAGTAAGCAGGAGTCTCACTGTGATATAGACAGCTGCTTACTGTATTTAATTGCAGTGTTATTTATTACAGCTACACTACTATTCCCTTCATTACATACGGGGCATCTTTCGCCATACACTTACCAAAGAAACCCTTTTCTGTAGATTCAAAATTTTTATTACTGTAATGCCCTTATGTTTTCAGTACAAGAAACTGTTTTATAGTAATAACCATTCCATACACTTTTCACACTAAAGACATCACTCCTTTTGCTGTTTATACGTGTATTTTTAAAAAATCTGTGGAACAGAATATGGGGTGACACTAACCAATTTTATCCCAGTTATTGTGCTTTAATGGGGGAGAGGAGAGGTGCATACTGTGTTTGGTGGGGAACCTGAGGGAAAGAGACCACTTCGAAGACCCAGGCATAGATGGGAGGATAATATTTAGATGGATTTTCGGGAAGTGGGATGTGGGGGCATTGATTGGATCGAACTGACTCAGGATAGGGACAGGTGGAGAGGTCTTGTGAATGCGGTAATGAACCATCGGGTTCCATAAAATGCTAGGAACTTCTTGATTGGCTGAGAATCTGTTAGCTTCTCAAGAAGGACTCTGCTCCATGGGGTAATTATTGTACTCTAAATGAGGGAACGAGTACTGAATGACGGTCAGGAAGCGATATTAAAGTTGTCATGCCCAATCTGAGGTTAAATCCCTGAATCTTCCCGGACGAAGTGGGGAATATTGCAAACACAGTCAAGCCGGTCTGCAGTCCGAGATGCTTAAACGAGATCTCAAGAATACGAGTTTGCAGTAATATGAACTTGTTGTGAGACACCGTGTACTACGCTAAATGCAAATCCTGCCAAATTGTTTACGGGACGTGAGCAACAGAACCCTCAGAAATTAAATGCGCGGCCAGGCTTGTAAGTTCTTGCATTGCAGTCGATACTCAACAATCGAACCCAGCAATGGCTCGATACAATGTGACAGCCCGGGCCCTTAATGGCGGAATTCTCTACTGAAATACAACAGAACTTCTCCAACCGAAACAGTCACAGTTTGACCTCTTGAACCAAATCCTTCATTCTCTTTGCAAGGCAACAAAACCACGTTCATAATTACACCATCCTGTGCCACATAACCGTCAAAATTTGTACCCTACACGCCATAAGAAAGAAAAGGCCATGTTTAATTTCTTACATATAGTCTCAAATTTTCGCAAAGTCGCCTGATATCTCGTTCAAAAGTTACATTTTATGATCTGTCTCCGTAGCGGACACAAGAACTACGAGTTGCAGTGATCAGTAACGCACTGGCTACAGACCGCAGGTTACACACAGATTTCACTTAACAGCCATGTTGCTTTAAATTCCACTAAATATGAATTTAACTATATGCTTTATCATTACACACAATTTCAGAACACCAAGTGTGGTCTAAGCCACTCCGAAGCGGAGTTCGCACTGCCTCTATGCTGATATCATTCGCGGCAGAAAAATAGTGCAATTGTGAGTGACACACTAGTGGCATCACGTTGATGAAAATCAAACGTGTAGTTGAGAGACGGAAACAATATCATAAACATGGTCTATTTGCCCTTCCATGCAGTGTGGTGACAACACGCACCGCCTTATTTAACATTTTCCCGACAGTGTGTGTTTATATACTCGTACGATTAAAAAAACAAACAGACCATTTTCCTAAAGAACAACAACCGACTGGGCTTCCTAGTGAAGCAGTAATGTGTTTTTCGTGAAGCAGAAACTTTTCTTCCTATTTAAACTTCAGGTTTCAAAGATTTAGAAAAATAATGAAGGGACGCCCAAACGAAAGGCGCTAACGAGCAGCATGTTGCGTGTCGCTTTGTAGAAAACTAGATTTTACTTAACGAATCAGTAATCCAGTTTTAGTAAAACCCCATTCATTTCGCAGTGGCAGCAGGAATGAAAGAGCGCAATTAGACTCCATTTGTTTCGTCGATGTCCGCCATTTTGAAAATTCACGTGGCAGAAACGCATCAAGTGGGTCGGTGTGACGGCCACACAATCAAGAGACAATTGACAGGCATAAAGACGGAATATTAGAGTCCAGTGGCCTTTTATTTCGGTTTATACGTCATGTTGGTATCTTCGCGATATTTCAGGAACATTGTAGACTATACATGTAACGCACTTTCATAAAGGAAGGATGTATTATAACATGTGACAAAACAGGTTCACACAAAGGAAACAACTTTTGTCAAGAACATATACACCCAATTCTTACTTCTCTTTACACGATCATGACCCCCCAGGGTAACTCATCAGTAAATATTAACGCAACTTTCGCTGGATACTAATTTACACAAAATTCATAAGCCGATCCTGAAAGTGTCCATAAGCATAAGTACAAAGCAGCAGTTGTCTGAAATGCAGCTTAATTTGTCGTCACAGAACACGTAGGTGCTGCCAGTTTGCTGTCAGCTAGTGATGACCCTGGCAAACTGAATATCTGAAGGCAAAATCGCAGCTGATGTGCAAAGCGTCGTCAAATAAATGCTAACTTCAGGTTTAATGCACCGAGCGTACTGCTATCATGCAGTGAATATGGTTGTACCTGAATGAAATATTCCTCTCTATTTTAGTGTAGTAATAACATAGCCAGTGCCATAAGTGCAATATTTCAACTAACGTAGACAATTAAAACCATATTTTCGTGTCTCTATGGCCCAGTATTTTACAGATGTAGTATACATACAGATGCAAGGTTAAGAGTTCACAAACAATGCCATATTTAATGTACTACACGTAGATTTCTTCTTCGTAAGCCAACTGTCGCTCAGCTAGTCAGTAAATTACACGTCCTTTATACAGCCGAAAGTTCATTACCGTGTTCACAACAACGCACCTGTGTTTCCTAACCCGAGACAGACAAATCCAACCCACACCAAACTCTATTATCTTGAGGTTAATTGTATATTGTTACCTTCTACACACTGTTTTTCCAAACTGCCTTGTTTACAGATTTTCATGTCGAATATTTTACGCCCTTCTCCTCAGCCCCAATCCTGTTACACACACTGACCACATCTCATCCTGATTGCCTTGATCAACCTCATAATATTTTAGTAAAAACTGTGCAGTTCTCTGTTTCCCCGTCACTGATTTCTCTCTCTTATCTCCGCTCAACATCCTCAGTGTATATGTGTGTGTGTGTGTGCGTGCGCGCGAGGCGAACATTACCCTCTTCTGCGACATGAAGCCATTTTAGAGAGATATCAGCGCTTTGGAGGAAATTTCTGCATCGTAAGTGTTCTGAAGGTGTAACCTGAAAATGACAGCACATTCCTACAAAACATTAACACTACCGAACTACACGGTGTCATATACCGGAATACCGTAATCGCCTTCCTCATTTTTGGTGAGTGGCCAAGCTTACCGCTTTGTTTTATAAGAGTGCCCATACTCACTATTGTACTAGCTGAATCCAACATACTTCATGTCTATTTTATGTATACAAATAATATTTACTTATGCATTACAATAACAGAAACAGTGGCTATATTGCTTCATGGTGGCCCCGAAACATCGACATTTTATTCTCATAACCCGCCAAAGGTTATGGTTCGGCTGATTTTACTGACAAGTTCATAGCAAATTGTATTTAACACTTTGAATCCTGAAAGGAAAACAACGAGAAAATACTCTTTTTTCAAGCGTTCACCATATCCGAAAAAAAAAGTTCATTTGTTTGAAGTTTTTCAGGCTTCGCCGCTTGACCTTCTGATAAAAGTAGTAATACGACGCATACGAGTAGGGTGCATAAGTAGAATAATTCTGACAGGGGTAAATCGAAGTATTCAGCTGTCCCACTGCCACTTGGTCCACCACAAATCTCGCATGGAAAGATCCGTCATCGAAGCCGGACCTCTCCTTGAGAGACCGGCGATTGACCCCCTGAATCATGGCACGGATATCCGAATCCTGCATTCATCTAAATAATACTTAGAAATTCAGTTTCTTCCTCATCGAGAAAGCATCACATTATATATTACGAAACTAACTGGTTAAAAATGTGCAGGGAATATTCGTTGGGTACTGTGTAACCCATAAGAAAAAAGCATGTACACTGTGTAGCAAGATGTTGAGTTTTCGGTGTTAAACCAAGCGGTACATACAGTTGTCAATTTGCTTTAGTGAGTAATAAAAAAAAAAAAAAAAAAAAACTTCGCAGGGAAGCTGATGAGACTGCACTACCCGACTTTGAATATTGCGCAGCCATGTTGTCATTTCATTTTCATGCGTCTAGTCCAAACATCACACAGCGGGGACTCATCGCAGACAACATGCTGTGTTACTCCTGCAAGCATTTGGGTTTAATAGCCACCAGCAGAGTACATTTCATTTCGTCAATCTCTGGAACCCGATGCACAAATTCTCTACATGCTCATGACTGCTTCCTAGACAGGGCAAAGCGTGCCCTTGAGGGCTGTTAGCATGCATGACCTGACTTGTTTGTGACACGTGATGCTAAGTGGCACGACACAAGCTCCATTTAGGAACAAAGCCCTTGCTAACTAACCACAACCACAGATATGTAGCAGAGTCCCCCTGGAGCGCCTTTAAAGCTGTCCGGTTCTCAGCACGATGTCTGGGGCAAGGGGAGACTCGCTGCCATTTCAACTCCTCGTCCACGGAAAAAAGTTTTGTCCGAAAGTGATGTGTGTATTGCTGTTTTTACTTTAGATGCCGGACTGCTGGCTAGAAGTCAGTATTCGGAAGGTCCTGCGACCGGCCACTTCGACACAGGTTTTTCTTGGTTTGGTGTCTATAAGCAAATGTTAAGATGGTTCCCAAGGTTCCAAGTTGCCACTACATGCTTCTCATGTAGCCCTCCCGACTTAAATTTATGAGTAACCTATTTCTATTTTTGTATACATGTAAAATAACCACTGCCACCGGGTGACAACCCAATTGCAGTTAATACTAATAATAATAATAATAATAATAATTATTATTATTATTATTATTAAAACGAATGCATAATTAATACAAGACAGGCACTGCAAATATCACGTAACGCTGAGGCGCGTTCTTACAACCACTGTTGCAGCAGAAAAGCAATAAGCATTACATATTGTGTGTGTGTGTGTGTGTGTGTATAGCCTTAGTTATCCAGCACGCAATGCGCATGCGCCACATTGTCATCTGTGGCCTGCTCTGCTCTATAATATTTTTCCACATACTCTTAAACGGCAGGATTTACGAGAAGAAAAGTTATTGAACACAAAATGTATGTTTTGACTTTCTCTACAACTTTTGTCTGAAACATTTCACATTCTAAGAAGAACTGAGCGAGATATGATCAAAAATGTCTAGTGGTATTCATGTAAAGTACCGCTATTCTTGCCAGATGTTAATGAATATTGAATTTTCTTGACTTTTTTTAAATAGTCAAATTTAATTAAAATCCGTCTAGTGAAAGCAGAGTAGTTCCATGTGGGCAGACGGACGGACATGACGAAGCTAATGCGCGCTTTTCGCAATTTTGCGAACGCGCTTAAAAAAGGTGAATTGTACATCTAGTACCATATGAGTCTGCAGTCAACAGTAACAGAAATCCGAGCAGAATATTTGGGACTGGGCAAAATAAAAATCGATAATGAGTAATTATGAGGAGTGACAATAAGTAGGCTGTTTTGCCGCTTGGAATGACGTTGTTTTTGCACAAAAAAACCAGAAGTTTTCAACTGCGCTGTAAAATAAGTTTTTCTTGTAGACGTTCATGTGATTTGCGTGTGAATAATAACCTGCAATACCGGGAACTCATTCCAACGTCAGCCAAACCTCAGCACTTACAGCTTGTGGCGAGCAACAACGACGCTCGGAGAGCAGTACACACCTAAGGTTCCAGCTACTGAGACATGCGGAAATGGACACAACCGCGTTAATGCTTCTCCACTTTATCCCATGAGGACGGAAGCTTATCCATTTTCGGCATGGTTCTGTTCGGTTCGGAATACCAGACGATGGACAATGTTCCGAAACTGAACTTTAGTACAAAATACCATTTTCGGAACCATTTATAATTGGCAGATTGCAAGTGCCTAAAACAAAAGTGTTCGGAAGGATGACGTACCTCATGCTACATAAGGAGGACCATCCTGACTCAAAGGTCACCTACAAGATAACATGAAGATGCATATTAGAGAAAGAATTTGTAATTTTGGCCCCCGTTCTAGGCCAATGGCGACCTGTGGTATTAAAATCGGTGCTGCGAAATCGAATTACGCCACAGTAGAAAGCCATTCATTACTTCTCAGATCATTTGCTTGATACAGACTCGCATACGTGCAAGCATTTTGACTGGAAATTATGTTCCGAGACACCCTGTTGGTCGTATTAAATGATTTACCTCAAATGCAAGGTGGCACAATTACGCACATCTACCGTCTTTTGTGCCGCACGAGTAGCTATGGCAACAACTCGTTCGCGGTCTATTGTTGGAGCCGTAATCCACCCAGACAAAGCCTGTCTCTCTCTCTTCATCTTCAGAATATGAATTCTACTTCGAATAGCGAGGCGTTCGTTAGATTCCGCCCGTAGATAATTCTCTGCAATGACAGTCCGTTTGCTTTTGTTTTCTGGTTGTAAAATGTAATATCAGAAACGCCTACAAAGTTTAGTTGAAAAGTCACTGAGGTAGAATCCTCTGGGGAGACACATGAGTGGAAAGAATAGTAGTAAATTTGTTGTCGGAGAAATTAACGTGTAGAGGTGCTGACTGGATTTAGGTGGATCACAGTATCATCAGTGGCGAGCTCTTGTGATAAGGTAACAGAACTTCGAATTTCACAAAAATGAGGAATGCCTTGACTAGCTGAGCATGAGGAGCTTCTAACGGACTCTGCTGTATGGACTTGGTTCTTGTAGCCCACATGCTGAGGTAGCGGACAAAGACGAAGTGTTCACTATACTTACGGGAAGGAAGTGCAGGGTATTGGTGAGCTGGAATGAGAAGTAGAAAGCGCACAGAAAAGTAGTGTTCGCTGTACTTATGGGAAGGACGTGCACTGTATTGGTGAGCTGGACTGAGAGGTAAAAAGCGCACAGAGACGAAATGTTCGCTATACTTATGGGAAGGAAGTGTATGGTACTGGTGAGCTGGACTGAGAGGTACAAAGCGCACAGAGACGCAGTGTTCGTCATACTTATGGGAAGGATGTGAATTGTATTGCTGAACTGGGCTAAGACGTGGCGATCCCACAGAACTTCTAATATGCATGAAGCTCAAACAGAAAACTTACCGATTACGCAAAAACCAAGTTATTATCGGTACAAAATAGCGTTACAGGCATTACAACACATCTGCTTCACGTTATCTTATGTTACTAGTTGCTCTCAGTGATTAATCTTCACCCTCAGTTTTACACTTGATACACATTTGTTACGGCAAACCGTTCCCATATGCGCGAGACATCTCGTCTACTGCAATGACATGTCTGGATTGGTGTTTGAGATCAGTGAAAGAAATATGCCCCCCCCCCCCCCCCCCCCCCCTCCTCCCCCTAAAAAAAATTTTTGTCCTAAAAAAAAAAAATAAGACACAAAAAGAAAAAAAAAAAAAAAAAAAAAAAAAAACAAAATTCTTTTTTTT
>Ga0123355_10021994_pt1 | contig 10217 bp, 7 predicted proteins | sample TergutEmb28metaG_3_FD_89872 | JGI IMG/M metagenome (GOLD analysis project Ga0123355, IMG submission 89872) | Embiratermes neotenicus P1 segment gut microbial communities from Petit-Saut dam, French Guiana - Emb289 P1 | ecosystem: Host-associated > Arthropoda: Insects > Digestive system > Gut ... | reverse complement strand
ACATGTTTCGAGCAACTCTGTGCTCATCATCAGGTCAAATTGTATAGTATTCTCTGTAAGTGACCGTCCGGTGTACAGGTGTGCAGTTGCAGGTGTAGGTGTGCAGGTGTGCACACCGGACAGTCACTTACAGAGAATACTACACCAGATGCTGTATTAACCCTTATCCTGTTAACGTGGAGTATAAGGTGAACTCCTAATAATGAAAGCAAATGGCAGAAGAGATTTAACTCGGCGTTTAAAGGGTTAATACAATTTGACCTCCTGATGATGAGCACAGCGTTCCTCGAAACATGTACAGGACTATAATAATAAACGCATTATATAACGTAATTGTGCATCAAGTTGGTCATTTACCCAGAATCAAAGACGTTTCATAGTTTTCTTGTACCTCATAAAATCATGGTAACCTACATTAATGGAATTTTTATTCCACTACCACCTAACAGCATAAAAGATACCACGTAACAACGACAGGAATAAATCTGGGATAGTGCCTTGTTGCATAATGCTGTGACAACTACAAAAGCCTTCACTTGTTACAGAAGTTGCTAGGGCACACGGACGAACGCCCTTGATGACACACGCCCGTGTAAAGAAGAAAATTAAACTAAAACGCATGTGTTGCTCTATGATAATGTGTCTTAACATGCAAAGCACTGTCCGATACAATATGCGTAATGTAACTTGGAATATCACAGTTTGGAAGGAACAATTTTTCATGTCAATCCATCCATTAAACTAAAGTTTCATATGTCAAGCTAGTGCTAAACATTCTTACCAAAAATCATGAAAAAAAGAAAGTCAAAGCAAGAATCTTTGGCATAAAATACATGAAATGTTGGGAGTGAATGCCTTGCAGGTACGATAGGCATCGCATTTCCTATATTGGACGGCTTGTGAGCCTGTTTGCACAGCAGGCTGCACAGAGAAGCCAAAACACAAAGCGGTTCTTTTCAAAAATAAATAAAAAGAATGGCAGATTGGAATCAAAAGAATGAGTGTTATGGGAAATCCTTCGCACACGTTTTTTTATGCGATTTGCAAGAAAAATCTGTCGCTCCCACCCTACCTACGAAATTTCACTTCTCCATACTTCCTGCCATAGGGTGGATAGCAAAGAAAAGCCGTGGCAATTATTACTAGATCAAGGTGGTCAGAATGTAATTACATATACAGCAGACAACAACCACGAGTTCGTGGTTAGGCCACCGTTGTGGCTGCTCTGCGAAGTGAGACTGGGCATTCTCTCGCGTATTACTACTACTACTACTACTACTACTACTACTACTACTACCACCACCACTACTCCTACTACTCCTACTACTACTACTACTACTAATTTAGGGCTCTGCAGTTGGGATTTTGTATGAAACAAGACGAGCAGATAACATACAGAATCGAGGATTATTCTGAACAACTTAAATATTTATTTTAGTTTCACGAAGGTTTAACAAAGTTTCGCAGACTGAAATACCTTGAACCATTACTTTCTGACCCAAATATGAAAGAGTTTAACTTTCTGTTGATGATTTGGAAAAGCCTACATGACGTAAAATATATATATCTATAAGACATAATCTAAAAGTATCACACCGTTTCCAAGTTTGTAACTGTTACATGACAAGCCAAACCTCAAAAATGTTTCTAGCAGTGTGTAAGCATTTATTCCCGTTATCACCCTTGCTTAGCTCCAATGGTTCATGAATGGCAGCCATGAGCATGAAAGCGCATACTGATTCCACGCAGGCGCCGTGTTCTACTACTAAAAAGAACAGACTGGCTGACATGTAGCGGTACTGTCGCTCTCGCATCAGACGTTTGCACTGCCGTCATGTTGATATCAATGGTAACAGGTAATTAATAATTAGGCACAAAGGTGGAGTGTTATTTAGTGGCGTCATCTTCATACATCACTAAAAGCCATCAATATGTCCGAAAGTCAATAGATACGACAGCGCATATGAACATAAAATGATAAAATACCGACAAGATTAGTCTCCAAAGACTTAATCTGAAGGCATACGTGTAAGGGTTTCTGCAGTGCCTATTTCGTATGAATTCATTCACGTAGCTACGAAAAATACTAAAGGTATCTACTCCGCTACAGCAGAAGAATAAAGTCCAGGGCGTGAAGTGATCCTTGACGAAATTCCGGAACTACAAACCGAAGAGAAAACGAGTTTCGGACAGCATTTATGCAGTCTGAATGCTCAAACTGTTCTGCAAACAGCTGGTACATGTATATTTCTAACAAAACAATCGAACTGGAATACAAGTCAGTGGCTAGGGGCCTGGACCTGTGAACAGCCGCCCACAGATCGAGTTAATCGTAGTCGATTCACGATTTTTATTATTTTCAGCTCTATTTAATATATATTGCACCGAGAGCATAAACATTACTCAACATCGTATTCTTCTTCTTCTTTATGTTGGTTCTATTAGCGCAGTACAGCAGTCGTCTATGTTAAACGCATGGGACACATTCCTAACAAAAGAAAGCACCATCATTGTGGGGCGGGAAGCAAAACCACACGCAACCAGAAAATTTAGAAAATTCGTAATAAACAATCGCCGGCTTTCATACAGAATGTGTCGGTATGTTTATCCTTATGTCACACTTCGCATGGATTAGTACATACTGCAATCCTACAAATCCTGTATTCCTAATGTTACACGCACTCCAGTAACTAAGTTTGTAAATCAACAGTTAAATGAAATCTGACTCATGGCGTACCTTTCTGGGGTCGTGATTTTATGATCTAATCCAAACTGAATCAGAACGCACTCTTACCTGTAAGTGTCAATATGTTAGACTGTTGTTGCTGCTGCTGCTATTAATTACAAGTATTATCACTCCAGTATGACTATTATTTTCTTTTTTTGGTGGTGGGGGTTAATTCTTACCCAAATACCGATTGTGTATACGTTAATTTCTGCTGGGTATAAATTACAAGCGTCGCACTGCTGTCTTGTTTGTAGTTTTTTACTATAAGCACAAACCAATACAAAAAGAACATAAATATTTATAGTATACCTTGGTACAAAATGTCACACTGCTAGCACCAGTTGTTCGTTAGGTACCATTGTTGTCAAACTTAATACCACGTACAAGAAAATTAGCTACGTCACCGGAATAATTTTGTTGCCTTACATCGAACACTCACTCCCCCCAAAAAGCAAACTTTAGCAGATGTACTACACATTTCAGAATCGTTGGTATCACCATTCTTGTCGCGACCGGAAGTTCCTGCGTCAGTCATTTTGTTATTACCAAGTGCTGGAAATCAGGAGCAAACTGTAACATGCGATCTCCAACAGCAGACATTCACAATAAATTTTGTGGAAATCTGTAATATAGTTCAAAGTTGAATGCCCTATGGTGAACACACCAGCAGACAGTATGATAACAATTGAATAATCTTGTGTTGTCTTCATAATCATCACAGAGAAACCGTTACCACATGTCTCACACCGTACAGTGCAAATAATAGTCTGAAAATCTAATTATGTTTAAGTGTTCATAAGAACTACTAAAATCAATGAACATAATCGTTCTATTGAACATTCAATACTGCAATTCACACACGATATATCTGAAGCTGTCACGCACTGCGGTTCGTAAGACGGCTCCTTCTCTCCATCTATATCGCATGCAATGCCAGATTCAAACCCCGTATCCATTTTCAGGACTCCGCCTGTCAGTACCCTAAAGGAGAGGAAATAAAATAAGCTGTAATGCTGAACAGAAACTATCATCCACAAATGACTAGCGACACTTTTCGGTCTTATTTCCAAAAAGCGGCTTATAGTAATCCTATACACATACGCGCGCAAGCGCACACACCCACACACATATATATACAGGCTTGTAATGGAATGCTGAATATAATTGGCGCACCGATAGTGGTCGGCGCATCACCAGTTGAGGAACGCTGCCGTACTGAACACATCCCCACATCAACCACAAAGCCTCGCTTGTCCTTGTCTAGCACACGGCTTCAGTTGGGTCCAGCAGATGCAGCATCTGGAAGTCATCACATCAGTCTGTCTGAGCATTCCATCTAGCAGCTAGAACTTCACGTTAATCTTCATGGCCATTGCAACTTTTCTCTATAGGAAGAGTCGTCTAATTTTTATCTTCCGCTCCTGAGTGAAAATAAGCCAGGATTTAACTGTTGCTCCTCATGAGTCATGTGAAGCCGCTATTTTAAATAATACATGATAAAGTTTTAGCAGAATGACTTACTGTTTCTGCACAAATTAATAATGCAGTGAATATGTTTCTTACTCATCATACATACGACAAAACATGTAAGGCCCATAACAGAGCATGGACGCAAAAAAAAAAAACAGATTATTTCAGACAAATATTTGAGTAAAACAGAAACGGAAAATCTGATATTAAAGAGAACCGCGTTCAATTTCTCTCTTTGCGAATGAAAAGGGCACGATAAACTACTGCAGATCCTAATGAAAACTGTGCTGGTGAACAACGCAGGAAACAATGAGCTGGGTATTTCTCGTGAATAAATCCGCGCTAATGGACAGGTTAGGAGATGGAAGGGTTTTGTATGTAGTAAAATTCATTATCTGCTTGTAAGAATACACTCGTCTGTTATATCCTGCAACGGAAAGTACTACGCGGCTTATTAAGTTTGAATGAGTTGTCTTGCTGGTTGAATATGTTACTGTAGAAGCCCGAAGACTGGTAAAACATAGGTTTTACACACAGCACCAATGACTTAGTCTGCCGCAGGCCTGAGGATGACCTAATGTTGTGTCGAAACATGTAGCCTATGTTTTAATAAATAAGTAGTGTTGACGTATATGATTTTATTCGTTATAGTATTTAAAGGTTTAAATAAGCTCTCACTCGATCAGACCCATTCTCAGAAACAACTGTGTGCCAGTGTGTCACAAGTGTTTCTGGGCACAGCAATGAAAATTCAAGAACATGTTCGAAGCAATACCAGGAAAAAAATGTTTATTTAGTTCCCGAACTAAAGTACAGGAAGTCTAAATGAAACGTCTACATCTATTTTAACTATTTATCCCAAAGTATATCTGAGTCTCGGTTGTTTCTTGGAATAAACTGGCTGAGTCAGCAATATAATGACTCGTGTTTGACTAGCCAGAGAATGCCACTGAAACATGTAATTACTTTTACTTAAAAATCTTAACGAAACAACATTACATACATTCAGCCACAGCTGTCTGTACATACGCTTACGTGCGACACACAGCCGCCTGTGTTAATACGATTCCGTAAACAAATACACTCTACCTACATAAGTATGTGCAATGACAAGCAGAGTTTGGAACAGGTCCCACGAGTCGCGCACAGACAACGTAGGTCTATACGTGATGTGCTACAAGCAGCCCCATTGTAACGAACACGCTACGGTGACGACGTAAATATATCCTGCATCTAGGAAGTCTACGCGCAACGATAAGCAAGGTTAGGACCCAGGTCTCTTGAGTCACACAAACATGCGCAGTAGTTTCTGCGCACTTCTTTCGGTGATAATCATTAGGCCATGGGTTAACATATACTTTCGTAAACATAATTGAACAAATCAAATTAAAGAATACGGACGACTCATCAACATTTGACTGCAATTCTGCGCAATCAAACATCAACATGTAATCAAATATTGGAAAATTTGCCAGGAAATATAAGCAGCTCAACCCGTCGTATTAACCTGGAATAGAGATAATGACGTACCTACTTCGTCAGTAACCTGTTTTGGTTGATTTCGAAGACAGACCTACATAAAATATTTATTTCAATATATGATTAATATTACCTATTTCCAACTTAACAAACTACGGAACTTTTCATTTCGTCCTTCAATAAAAATGTTTGCCCACCTCAGCGACTAGGTATAAATACAGACAAATGGAGAAACGACTGCAGTAAACCAGGCAAACTAACGTGCAGCATGGTCCAGTGACCATACATTTATTGCTGAGCGAGAAAGAAAGAGAGAGAAATCTTTCTTCCAGCATCCTGTCTACTGGACCGGTATGATGATTGATCGGCTTACTCACATCATCTTCTCCTTCATCTCAGAAGAAACCCTATATTCGGTTTTCTTCGGCTAATTCCGTTATATACGCGACTGACTTCTGTCCCTCTTCCCTACACTACACAAGAATATCTATGGTGACCAACCCCACTTGCTGGTAGCATATAGCGAGCGGTACAGTCACGGCTAGAACCGGTCGAAGACGATGAAAAGTGGAGATGGATGCAGGGCTGGGCCATCCAACCTGAAGGATGGCGACGTCTTACACCAAAATTATCTGCCTTTGTTACAAGGTTAAATTATGAACACACCTTTCTACCGAACTCCTTCAAATCCAAACATACAAACATACCGCGTTGTTGGCCAACAGAAAAGCAACAAAGGATTCATTTTATCTCGTAATTACAGAACGAAAAAATAGGAACGACTTTGCGGTTGATTTGAGTACAGGAATATCGGAGACACACACCTTGTGCACCACCATCCCCATTTTCCTATGACGTTATGACTTAAAGTGAGCGAAACTCGTATTTTAAACTAAATCGTACCATAAGCGTAACAATTTCGTGTGAACTGCATGGAGCAGAGCCCTTCTTGAGTAGCTAATAACTACTAAGCTTGTCCAGCAACACCTCGCACTTTATGCAATCGGAAGGATTTTTACCGTGTTCACAAGAAACCGCCACCTGTACAGTACCTATTCTCTGCCAGATCAAACCAATCCAAGCCCTCCCAGCCTACACAAGTAAGATCCTTTGAAGAGCTGTGCCATCCAGGCACAGTTCTTCAAATGAGTTTCTTTCCTTCAGGTTTCCCCACAGAAACCCTGTTGTACGTGTATTTCTCGTTTCCCCCATACAAGCCACAATATGTTCCTGCTTCCTCTGCCACACAAGCGAAATATAAGGACACTTGATTTGAGCGCTAACAAGTACAGGGTTTCTGTATCTCTACTAACTACACAAGTTTTCAAGTTTTCACGACGGGTGTTGCTCCAATGACAGTCCTCGGCGTTCTTACATCGTGCAGGGCAATACATTTGTTCTGCCGTTTCGGAGAAACATGCTGGTTCCAACTTCCAATTGCCAGCGGGAATTCCCATTGGCTCAGTGCAAGGTCTAACCCCTCTTCCCATTTCGTACATCTGATTTGCCACAACCATTGCAGCCTTCGTACACTGTACAACCCCCACACTTCCTCCTCCCTATTCAATCAACATCCCCCTTACCCAAATTCAGTGATCGCTACGATGGAGTCAGCACGTACCTCCGAAACGCCGGAACAAACACAGAAACCCAAAAGATCATTTGATCTCTACTAAGCGTTTTTGCTAATGAAACATACGACATATAACACTCAATGTAGCTACACGACAGTACACGTTCTTGTTAATTACGGAACATATTGAGATACTTGTCAATAGTTTAGATTTTACTGGCTTAATCATGTTGCCCGCAGATCAAGTATTTACAGATGAAACGTTCCTCCTTTCTGCGAAACAATACATTTATTAATTTACCAGATCGCTAACTTACCAACTGAAAGTAGCGATGCCTCCTAAGTTACTACGTGAGCAAATACTCCACAATACAGACTCATTTATATAAAGTATATGCTTCAAACGTTATTTCTGTCATATTACAGAAGATTAGAAGGGCGAGAAAAGTAGGAATTTCTGTTTCGTTTCCGTACTTTGTTCTATACTGGCATTGCGATTTAAAGGGTCGATGTCCCATGTGACTGTACCCTGTCATGAGTTTCTAATCTGTCTACAACAGACATAATGATACCGAAAGACAAGGTGTGGTTCCTGGACGGGCGGAAATGCCTTCACTTTCTTACCACTATACTATAAAACAGAAGAGGGCAATAGATCTGTGGACACTGACATGGTACAGGGATGGCATGGTGGAAATTAGAGGCGTGCAAATTGAACGGAAGTAACAGTGGAAGAAAAAGACTTTTGAGTCTGTCCACTTTGTGAAACGAAAGGTGACATGCCTATTATGTTATGGCGTGAGGAAGAGTTGGAGGTGAGTTGTGAGAAATGATTTCGCGAATAAAATTGTACACTGTGGTAATCGGAAGTACGTTGTGGGTCTGGGTAACAACGTATTCAAAGTCACGGATGGTTGGAAAGGTGTGTCAAGAGAGTGGCTTATCATTAACAGATAATGGTTAGATATGTGGGGTCTGGGGGTAGGTTGATATAAACTGTTGCCCTGTATGGCTGTAATTTCAATACAGGTTATCATATAATCACTTATTAGATCATTAGCATGCTCTTCGTTAGAAAACAGGCCCATTTGCACCATATGGTCCTTAATATTTGGAATTAACTCCTCAAGTCGTCGAAAGTTCATTCAGCTGCTTACAAAATTACCTCCTCCTGAAGACCGGAAGATTCATATTCGTATCGCCAAAATCACGCGATTTTGTTATCTTTCCTGAGCCACTTCAGTATGACCATACCTTCACAGACTATTTATCCAAGACCAGTCTTCATACGACCATCCTATCTAGGCACAGGTAACCTAAGCGTGATTTTCCAAGTAAAGTGATGTGTAACTTTCCTGTTTCCTTGTGCGGGCAGGCTATACATTCGGGCCAACTCAGATTTCATGACTTTGGTCCATGTTCATGTCACTCATCTATTACAGAAGTAATACATAATCTCAGCAGGTAACAAGGTGGTTAAGTAAATCACTTCTATTTTTCCCTCCTTGTCACAAACATAATTTAATGCCTAAAAATTTCCACAGGCAAAGTTATAGTTCTTTAGACCATAATCTAGGTTTCTTACCAGAAAGAAAGCGGAAAAGAAGAATTCTGAACTAAATTTAACTTGCTGTTAATTCCGTCACACTATCTACAACTTCGAACTGCTACTCGTACTTCTTTCTGCATAATTAAAAGCATTTATCTATAATTAGCATTCAAATATACCCATTTACGACTGTAAGTTCACAGGATGCATCAATGTCCTGGAAATTAAATCCGACAGGTATGCCTCAGGCCGTTCTGGACAAACCCCATAACACTCTATACTTTCCTGCCATACCGACCTACTGTCTCACAAACTGGTTCTGTTAATATTACATTCAGAGGCGGTAAACTCTGAAGTTTAATTGTACATTTATATATTACATACCACATAGCGGTATAAGGTACTGCCAGAAGAGACCTAAACTTTTCTTTTCCGTGGCATAATAAAACTAAATATGCCTACCACCAGTTTTGAAAAACGTGTAAGAAAACTCAACCGCAGCGTCTTAATGATACCAGCCGTACTATACCTACGTGTCTGACGTGCATCATCTTTACACTTCGCAATGACTCCTTCTCTGCCTCCAAGACTAATATAATTGGTAACATTAACAAAACCGCAACTGGTATTCTCGAAGACAACGGCTTAAGCTTCTGTTGAAGCAAAGGCTGTGATGAGATGTACGTGGACTTGTTGGCGCACTTCTTGCATTGGTTCGGTTCATGATATATGATCATTTCACCAATAGGCCTAGTCTCTGCAGTTACAGCAACACACACCCACAAACCAACCAAAACTTTCAAATCCTTAGTGGCGTTTTCCGGCAGTGAGATAAAACAACATGCAGCTAGCCTTGTTGTTAAGTTGTCAGCACTTCTGATTCGCATTCGGACGTAGGAACAGTTTCATTTCTCTCCGCAAGCCGACTGTATTGACAGGTGTTCGATGGATTTCTTTAACCTCTTCAGGCAAATGACGTAACCGCTCTTCTACATGTTCTCTAATTCTTCAGTCACATTCATCCTATTGCATATCTGACACAGTACAGCCAGTAAGTTGAAAAGGCGTTACTGAATAATCAAACCGCTCAAAATATGTGTTACTGTGCCTTATGCGGCAGTCTGTCTTTCAGAAACTATGTAGTAGGAAGGCAAATGAAACTAACAGTCGGTGCCTATCTGAGTCAGCTTGTTTTCTGTAAACCTCACAAAACACAGTACGTTTACATTACACATCAAATTAATCAGAGAGACGGAGCAAAGCCTTGCCAGAAAGCAGACAATGTGAGTGTGTGGCGGGGGGGGGGGGGGGGCGGCCCCAGACAAAGCCCGGGGATGTTTAATAAAAAATTTTTCCGGGGGTGTTCCGGTTCTCTCATTAATACCGGGAGGGGGGCCCGCACTGCTGGGGGCCATTTT
>Ga0123355_10021993_pt1 | contig 10217 bp, 8 predicted proteins | sample TergutEmb28metaG_3_FD_89872 | JGI IMG/M metagenome (GOLD analysis project Ga0123355, IMG submission 89872) | Embiratermes neotenicus P1 segment gut microbial communities from Petit-Saut dam, French Guiana - Emb289 P1 | ecosystem: Host-associated > Arthropoda: Insects > Digestive system > Gut ... | reverse complement strand
TTTGAAAGATATGCCCAGTGGGCCTCGGCAGATATCGTTGTATATGGGGTAAACGATTGAAACGTTTGCACGTGGTGGAGTTCCTACCACTCAATGATTATCGAAGCTATGGGCACACCGCTCATCAGTATTTGTGTTGCATCATATGAGCCAACACAATGGTTTGGCGCACAAGATAATGGATTTACCCGTAATCGCAGAGCTGTTTTCAGCCCCAATGTCGGTACGCGGCTGTATATGTATGGTGGCGTAGCTGATGGCGTTCCTGGCGCTGAACAGAATCACGAGCCAGGTTCTGCGATAGCAGGCACCCCCAGTCGTTTCTGGCCTTTCCCCGGAAACCAGTTTAATCCTGAAAACCGTTTGCGTTCCGTAGATTTTATGGGCAGAGCAAGTTTTGTAGAAGCTGCTTTCCCGACATTTGACTTTACACGTGCAGCGGCACGATGGGATGTCAATAGAGCGGCCAATGCTTTTGGAAGCAGATTGCCCACAAGCCTTGCAGCAGATTTGGCTTCGGTACCTATGAATCTTGACACCGGGCTTCCTGTTGGTGCATGGAATACACGGATTGAAATGATAATCAATGCGTCAGATCCACTAATGACAGACAATGCAATGAACATGCATCAAGATTTATACAGGATGACGGCATTGACTCCGATTGAACAAATGCTGTGGGGATTTTTATATTGTGACCCTAGTGAAGTTGGCGAAGACCTCTCTTGGTACTATAGTACTGCACATATGTTTGCCCCAAGGCAAAGATATCTGACAGTGAGCGGTGCAAATGAAGCTCAAGCATTGCGCAACTTCCAAGCTATGGCGAGTGAAATGATGTTTGGTGATGGCACTGCGCTGATTATACCGACACGTGAACTCGTAAATGAAATGCTCGCCACCACGAATCTTGGGCCGGATGATTTAATCGGTTATATCAAGATGCGCGGTGGTGCGATGACTGCCGAAACACTGGCAGCCAATGCCGTTATGGCCGGAGTTGAACCGGAGGCATTCCCGGTGCTTGTGGCGCTTGCTCAGACACTGACAATGGCATGGGAAGAAGATGGACATCAGTGGCATGCGATGACGACTGCGTCTCAACCATTGTCCCTCGGTGCGGTGGTAAGCGGACCAATCACAGAAGCAATCGGCATGGAAAATGAAATAAACATGGTCGGTAGCGGAAATTCGGTCAACGCAACACTCAGCCGTGCGTTTCGTTTGTTCTACAACAACATCGCAGGTAATATTTCCGGACATATTGACACAAGTGGACGTACAACACGTCTTAACGACCTGATATTGGTTGTAATCCCTGAAAACTACGCTGTGACTCGCGCACTGGGATGGGAAACACATGCGGAGATGATGGGATTCCCAACAGGCTCCAGTACGGTATCTCTTATTCCTTGGGTACAAGGCACCGGTACGGGTGGGCCGTCTATGGAAACCGCTTTTGCCGATCCGGCAACAGGTGCCTGGACTGCTACACGTACTTGGCAGCGTAACGCCGGATTTGTCGGTACTGACATTGGTATTGCGTTCTTTTCACCGGCACATGCGGCTGAAATTGCTGCATTGGATGGAGGCATAACCAAAACGGAACTCATACAGGGATGGGCTGTGCTGCCCGGTACTCCGGCAGCTCCTGCGGCTACGGCTTATGTCACAGTCAATGGACTTCGCGCCGGAGAGGCAGATAGATTTGCCGGAATGATGACAAGCGGTGCTCAAGCAGGGCGTGTATTAGCTCGCTTCCCAATCGTTGTCGGTCCACCGAGCGGCGCAAGCTTTGTTGCCGCAGGTGAGGGGCCATTTTACAGAGCTGGTGTTTGGTCTACTGCGGTAATCAGTGGGGCATCTGCAGCCCCGTCAGTAGTTCAAAATGCGCCGACATCACCGAGTGCACCACAAAATGTCCAAGTTGCGGTTGATGCGACTGCGCGCACGGCGACATTGACTTGGGATGCGCCTGCATTTAACGGAAACGGTGTAATCGAGGGCTATGAAGTATTTATGTATCATGGCGGAGTCATGACGACATTTGACTGGATGGCTGTTCCGGGCGGCGCAGCTGCAAGGAGCTTCACCTTTGAAAACTTGGTTCCCGGTGAGCAATACCACTTCAGAGTACGTGCACACAACAATGTCATAAGCAATATCTACTACATCAATCGTCAACACAATGGACATATCGTCAGTGGTTTGGCCGGAGTGCCCAACGAGTTCTGGCTAGATCTTGAGCGTACCAGAGGACGCGGAGCATGGGGGCGTGCGACATGCGCAACCAGAACGGCATATGCCAATGCAGCAGATATAGCAGAAGGTACGATGACCGCTGCTGATGTGGCTCGCGGTGTGCGTCCAATACGCTCACATGTGGCAGTTCCCGGGGCAGTCAGACCTCCGGAAATCACAGCGGCGCTGCAAAACCTGACCTATGTCCTTGGTCCGAATGCATTCTATACGGTCAGAGTGCCGCAGAATGTGCCATTTGAAATACTGCCTCCGCAAGAGATGACATACTTTGCTTTGCCTCAGATTCGCTATCGTGCAGGTGGCGATGAAATACCGGCAGCACTGCTTGCATTCTGGGCAGAACGCCAAATGGATCCAACGATAACCACGACGACTGTACCGAGTGCAATCTTAAACGCAAACTATACGTTTACATTTGTAGCAACCGGATTCCCGACACCGACGTGGGCAGTGGTTGAAGGTGCACCACCGGCCGGACTCACACTTGGTTCGGACGGTGTGCTATCTGGCATACCAACAGTCACCGGAAGCTTTACCTTTACAGTACAAGCCGAAAACATCATCGGCAGTGATACATTGCAAGTGACTATTGTTGTCGCACCTGCTTGGAGCGGTGGCAATTTCGGCCCTGGCCCCGGTGGTCAGCAAACCCAACCACCAGCAGACGTTGATCTGGAAGATGAAGACGATGATGTCCCATTGGCACCGGGAACTCTATCATTTGTAGATGTACCGGCAGGTGCTTGGCATCATGACGCTGTGGCCTTCGTATTTGAACGCGGTATCATGCAAGGCACATCCGCGACTACATTCGAGCCGAACACCAACCTCAGCAGGGCAATGGTAGCGACGATACTCTACCGTTTGGCAGGAGAGCCCGAGGTCACTTATCGTGCGATATTCGGCGATGTGGCATCCGGGCGCTGGTACAGTGATGCGGTGACGTGGGCATTTGATACAGGTGTGGTCATGGGATTTGATGCAAACACATTCGCACCATCTGCAAACATCACCAGAGAGCAGTTTGCCACAATGATGTTCCGTTTTGCACAATTTAATGACGAAGCAGGCGTTGTTCCAGAGAGCTTTACGCTCAATCAGATTGCGGATCAAGACAGTATAGGCGCTTGGGCAAGAGAAGCCATGCTTTGGAGTGTATATAACGAGCTGATTACTGGTATGACACCAACGACACTCGTTCCGCAAGGCACAACCACGCGTGCACAAGCTGCAACGATACTCATGCGATACATACAGGCATTTGTCGATTAGTACGACAATAAAACAATGGGGAGTGTATCAAAACTTTGCGTTTTGATACACTCCTTATTTTTCATTTTGACACTAGTTTGTATATATACTTTTCATTCTGGAAAGTGCAGCTTGGGCAATAAGTCCCGTTATCGTGCCGGAAATAATTCCGATGATTATTAACGCTGGAAGATATGCAGCGATTGCCGGAGTGCCGGATATTAAAATGGCTGCAACTATTTGGCCGATGTTATGAAATACCGCTCCTATTGCGCCACAGACCCAAATTTGTTTATCGGTAACGATTCTTTTCATAAAAATCTGCACAGCAATGCTGAGCAAACCACCGGATAAACTCAATATAAGCAAAGCGAATCTACCGGTTATGAAACTTCCGAGTAGTATACGGCAAATAAGAATAATGAGCACATCCGAGTTTTTAAAGCTGACTGTGCCTTGCTGCCCGGATTGGGAATAAAATAGGGCGAAAAGTGTTATGGCATTAGCCAACCCCAGCTTTGCTCCCGGAATGGGGAGGGGAAGCGGGATTTGGGCTTCGATTATAAATACAATCAATGCAGCGGCTGTCAAAGCCGCCATTATTGTAAGCTTTTTTGTTGCAATGCGCATAATTTTCACCTTATCTGCCGTCGGGCATCAGCTTGGTGGCCATTGTGGCCATCAACCTCGCTTTGCTTACCCTACTATGGCATCTAACCCATAATCATTACCGGAATCAAGACGTACAACAAGCCTATGCGGCAGACAAACTATAGGAACTACGCCCTGGCTTAACCATCCTTGCCTGACGCATGTTCCATCAGAGCAGTCTGCCATAGAGACCCGTATACGCCCTGTTTCAACAGAGAGTATGTTGACCCCATCAGTGCTATGCACTTCAAGCGAAAATGGTTCCGAAACACCGGCCAAGTCCAAGTCATCAATCAAAACGCCATCTTGATATACCAGAGCCCTGTTTCCAGGAGATTGCATGATGAAAAAACGAGAAGCAGCGGAAACGACGATTACTGCGCAAAGTAAGATAATCCAGAATTTTTGTGACTTCAAACAACCCACCCCTATATCCATTTGAAAAAACCATTCTACCGCAAGAAACTTTCACTGTAAAGTAAAGATAGGTATGTCTGGCAAGCAAGTTATTGAGATGTTTACGCTTTACGGAGTGACTGACTATATCATGTCATGCTACGAGGCGTTGCACACTACAGGTTTGGATTATATCATAGGCGCAAAGCATTGCATCACAACAAGCAAAAACCTGGTGCGCCAAAATGATATATGCATTTAATCCTATATGGTGATTGCATAGCAATCATTATATCATTGAAGATATTGACCTCTTCTTGGAAGCGAGACAGGCGATTTAAAAACCGGTACATAACAAATCAGCTCCGCGTCTTCATCAACTGGGAAGCGGAGCTTTTCTAGTCCCATCATGTATTAGCGACGAAGAAACAGCACGAATTAAACACTGATTTGGTTATTTCTACCGAAACAACATGAAAACTATTGATTTTGCAAGCTTTTTTATTGACATTGTAATTTGAAATACATATAATACTAAAATTATAGTCGGGCAATGTTCCGCTGTAAATGAGGCTGCACGAGTGTTTCAACAAGACATACAGTTGACCCTGTACCCTTGATGCAAAACTCGGCGGTACTTTAATAACAGGAGGAAAGAAAAATGAAAAAGAGAAGTATTATCGCATTGGTTTTGGCGCTCATGATGTGTGTGGCACTGGTTGCGGCATGTGGTGAAACGCCCCCCGCCGGCCCCACCGGCCCCACTGACCCCACCGCAGGTGGCACGACAAATGGCACTGATGCAAGCGGCGAGGAAGTAACTGAAGTGCACATTGGCCTACTTGGCCCATGGACAGGAGGCGCTGCATACTTTGGCGTATCGGTACGTAATGGCGCACTGCTATATATCGAAAACTTTAATGCACAAGGCGGGCTGCAAATCAGAGTAACAGACCGCGACGAAGAAGGAGACTCTGCACGTGCGGTAACCATGTACCATGACCTGGTTGATGCAGGCGTCACTGCAATCATTGGTTCGGTTACATCAGGCCCGACAATGGCAGTTGTTCCGGAAGCATTTGCAGATGGAATGCCCATGATTTCCGGTACCGCCACACATGCAGGTGTTACAGTGAATCAAGACACAGGTGAAGTCTTCACAAACATGTTCCGTTCATGCTTCATAGACCCATTCCAAGGCGTTAAGATGGCTGAATTTGCTCATGAAATCCTGAGTGCAAGAACAGCAGCAGTATTATATGCCCATGACATCGATTACTCGATTGGCCTCATGCAAGCATTTGTAGATCGCGCTGCAGAAATAGGCTTAGAAGTTATCCATATTGAAACCTTTGCGGACGAAGCTCCTGACTTTACAGCTCAGCTTACAAATATTGCAGCAGCGAATCCGGATGTTGTCTTTATTCCAGTATACAACAGACACACTGCGCTTATTGGCCCACAGAGTGCCGCAGCAGGCGTAACAGCCACCATGCTTGGTGCAGACGGTTGGGCAGGCACACTGGATGCAATTGCCGACCCATCGACAGTTGAAGGTGCTTTCTATCTTACAGGTTTTACATATGAATCAGAAGAACAGCATATCATAGATTTTATCGAAAGATTTGAAGCGCAGTACGGTATCATGCCTAACATGTTCGCAGCTCAAGCCTACGACGCAGCAGCAATCCTTATTAGAGCAATTGAAGGTGCCATTGCAGCTGGACTCACACCGGGAACCGATGAGTTTAAGCAAGCAACTATTGCAAATATGGCAGCAACTGACATAGAAGGCGTGACCGGGCGTATCACATTTGATCGCTACAACAATCCTCAGAAAACCGCATTTATTTTGCAAATAATCGATGGCGAAGCCAGATTCTGGGGTACATTCTAATAATTTTTGCAGATTAGAAACAAAGCGTAGTGCAAAGCGCTATGTCATACCAGTCCTGTTTTTGAAAACCATCTACAGACCTTGAGGGGTTGACTATCCTCAAGGTCTGTGACAAATAATAAACAAATTTTGACAGCTCCGCTTTGAAAAGGGAGGTTTTTATGTTATATGTAGCACAATTCATCAATGCCCTTCAGTTAGGCTCAATCTATGCGCTGATCGCATTAGGTTATAGCATGGTTTACGGTATTATTAAGCTGCTTAACTTTGCTCATGGTGATGTGATTATGGTCGGTGGTTATGTAGCAATATTTGCACTGGCGGCCGGGTTTCATCCGGTCGTTGCAGTGATACTGGTGATACTCGGATGTACTGCTCTGGCAATTATTATGGAAAAACTAGCGTACACCCCTCTGAGGACGGCTCCGCGTATATCCGTGCTTATTACCGCTATAGGCATATCACTTCTGCTCCAAAATCTTGCGCAACTATTTTTTGGAGCAAGACCCCAGCCTATCCATATCCCTTTTCCGACCGGAAGCATTTCAATAGGTGCAGTATCCATTGCATATCCGATGATTATTACCATCGGTGTTGCAGTTCTTTCCATGGTAGCCCTCAATTATATTGTTCAAGGCACAAAGCTAGGCAAAGCAATGCGTGCGGTTAGTGAGGACACCCAAGCTGCACAGCTCATGGGGATTAATGTGAATAGCATCATCACATTTACTTTTGCGGTTGGCGCTGCGCTCGCAGGCATTGGAGCGATTCTATTCTTTGTGCGATTTCCTGTTGTGACACCGACTGTTGGTGCAATGCTCGGACTCAAAGCATTTATAGCCGCTGTTCTGGGAGGCATAGGTTCGATTCCGGGGGCAATGCTCGGCGGATTTGCAATAGGATTTCTTGAAGTTATAGTCAATGCAGTAGGGTTGTCGAGATGGACTGATGGTGCGGTGTTCCTTGTGCTTATCATTATTTTACTTGTACGCCCGGCGGGGCTTGTGGGCAAGCCGATGATTGAGAAAGTGTAGGGAGGGCGTATGAATAGATTAGGAATAAAAACTCCGGCTCGCTACGCAATCAACGCGACACTTATTATAGCATTCATCTACTGGGGCTATGTTATAACTCAGGGTGGAATGTTGACTCGCGCCCAAAACAATATAATCATTCAAGTTGGATTTTTCATTATATTGGCAGTATCACTTAATCTTCCGGCCGGATATCTTGGACAATTACCTTTAGGTCATGCAGGATTTATGGCTGTCGGAGCTTATATCGGCGCTCTTTTCTGGCGTTCAGGGATTTTATCAGGTTACGGCTCGGTTGTTGGTGGGCTCATTGCTGCCGGGATTGTTTCAGCGATTTTTGGCATCATCATTGGCGTGCCTGCACTGCGGCTCAGGGGAGACTATCTTGCAATCATAACACTTGGTTTTGGCGAAATGATTCGCGTACTCATTATGAATTTGCCGTCAATAACAGGTGGGGCACAAGGGCTTCAGCAGATTCCGCGCCATTCAAACTTCTTGGTAGTTTATATTTGCGTTATTGTCTGTTGCCTTGTGATTCATATGATTATGAAAAGTCGGCATGGCAGGGCAATTCTTGCGATACGAGATAACGAGATTGCTACAGAAAGTATGGGTATAAACACCACTTACTACAAAGTTATGGCGTTTGCAGTCTCGGCATTTTTTGCCGGAGTTGCAGGTGCGCTCTATGCAGGAACATTAGGCATACTGGTGCCGTCTGATTTCAACTTCATGATGAGCATTAATATTCTCATGATAGTGGTTTTGGGTGGACTGGGCTCTATGATGGGCTCAATCATCGGAGCGATAGTCTTGACGAGTCTGCCTCTTTTTATGCAGGGGCTCAATCAATACAGACTGATAATATATGCTCTGCTGCTTATTCTCGTTATGATTTTCAAGCCGTCTGGACTCATGGGCACTTATGACTTCTCAATGGGACATGTGCTTGAAAAAGTAGGCGGATGGACGATGCGCTCAAAGAAGGAAGGGGGTGCGTCTGATGACTCCGAATGATCCAAGGACAGCGTTGCTTCCTGAAAGGGACATCCACAAAACCCCTGTTATGGAATGCAGAGCTCTGGGAATTGATTTTGGCGGACTGACCGCGGTGGATGATTTTAATATTACCGTTGCACCGACAGAAATAGCTGGGCTTATTGGCCCGAACGGTGCGGGTAAAACAACGATTTTTAACCTTCTGACAAAGGTTTACAAACCAACACGCGGCGCAATGTTTTTAAACGGAAAAAACACAAAGAAGATGAACACCATCAAAGCAAATCAGGCAGGGATAGCGCGAACGTTCCAGAATATCAGACTATTTAAAGAAATGACTGTATTGGAAAATGTCCTTGTCGGGCTTCACAATGAAATGAACTACAATCTGCTGAGTTCTGTTCTTCGTTTTCCGGAGTATTGGCGCTCAGAGCGCATAGCAAAGGGAAGAGCGCTTGAGCTACTTTCAATATTCAATATGCAAGATGATGCCTCAATGAAAGCAGGAGCGCTTCCATATGGTTCTCAGCGCAGGCTGGAAATCGTCAGGGCATTGGCTACAAATCCATGCATTTTGCTCCTTGATGAACCTGCTGCAGGCATGAACCATTCTGAAACCGATGAGCTCATGGAGAATATCCGAAAGATTCGCGACATGTTTCAAATTGCAATCTTACTTATAGAGCATGATATGAACCTTGTTATGGGCATTTGTGAAGGAATAGCCGTTATAAACTACGGCAAACTTATTGCAAAAGGCACACCCAAAGATATCCAAAACAACCCCGTGGTTATTGAGGCATATCTTGGAAAGGAGCTGGGAAATGCTGACAGTCACTGATATCAATGTATTTTACGGCAACATTAACGCAATAAAAGGCGTTTCCTTTGAGGTTCAAAAAGGCGAAGTTGTAACGCTTATAGGTGCCAACGGAGCAGGGAAGAGTACGATTTTAAAAGCGATTTCTGGTTTGCATAGATGCAAGTCGGGAAAGATATCCTTTTTGGATTCTGATATTGGCTCGGTTGCACCGCATAATATAGTAAAGCGTGGTTTGGCGCAGGTACCGGAAGGCCGTCGGATTTTTCTGAGAATGAGTGTTCAGCAAAATCTTGAAATGGGAAATTATATTGCGCATCGTTCCACAATGCATGAACGCATGGAAGATGTATTTACACGATTTCCGAGGCTGAAAGAGCGGCGTAAGCAGCTGGGGGGTACTTTGTCTGGTGGCGAGCAGCAGATGCTTGCAATCGGGAGAGCATTGATGGCATCACCGACCCTGCTCATGCTTGACGAACCATCTATGGGACTGGCACCGTTGCTTGTTGAGCAGATTTTCGAAATCATCAAAGAGCTCAATGAAGCAGGTGTGACGATACTTCTGGTAGAGCAGAATGCCAGAATGGCGCTCTCTGTCGCGAATAGAGGATATGTTTTAGAGACAGGGCGAATTGTAGCCACAGATGAGGCGCACAAACTACTTGACAATGAAGCTGTGCGCAAGGCGTACCTTGGCGGATAACGAACAAGTACAAAGCGTAAAATGAGGCAGCCGCACAGTTATTGTGCAGTTGCCTCTTTAAAAATCGTTGAAAACCATCAGCCAGCCCCTTGACAGTCTGCGCTCTGGAGTGCTGGGGTGTTACTAATGATTTTCAGGGATGCTCTAAGCTTCCTGTGAAGATTCCCCTCCTTGGAGGGGTGCCACGAAGTGGCGGGG
>Ga0123355_10021992_pt1 | contig 10218 bp, 9 predicted proteins | sample TergutEmb28metaG_3_FD_89872 | JGI IMG/M metagenome (GOLD analysis project Ga0123355, IMG submission 89872) | Embiratermes neotenicus P1 segment gut microbial communities from Petit-Saut dam, French Guiana - Emb289 P1 | ecosystem: Host-associated > Arthropoda: Insects > Digestive system > Gut ... | reverse complement strand
GTCATAGGGTCTGTGGTGGGGTGCCAAAGTGACTCCCTATCTACTTACCGGTGTGTTGGTCAGGACGTTATTTTTCTTCAGAACGTTGCTCGCAGGTTTTCCAACCGGTGCAACAATGTGGTGACGTCTGCTTTGCAGTTCTTAGGCGTTTTTGGATCCTTGTGGAGCGTATATTAAAATAACTCCGTCCGTTCGTTCGTCCGCATGATATATCTCAAGAACCGCTAAGCCTACTTTCATATCTGGTATTGGCGCCTTCCACTCAGATTTGACAAGCCATTTAAATCATTAAATCATTTAAGCCATTTTCACTTAAATGAGATAATTATTAACAACAACTTTACCATGTCAGCCCTCATCTGAAGCTAAACTCTCATGATGTTTACGTATAAGCGAAAAGTATTTCAAACAAATGTTGTAGGGAGGAATGAAACATACATTTATATCCTAATACACTGTTTCGACCGTAACGCTTAACGGGATTTGAGGTGGAAGAAAGGGGCTCCGTGTGTACGTTTCCGAACTAGTACAGTCAACTTGTACCGACAGAGCACACGTGGCTTTTTTTCCTTTACTTTGTAAGTGACGCTTAATAATTTGTATCTTGAGAATGGATAAGAACAAGAATGAACAGGAGGAGAATAGAAGAAATTTAATTTTTCTTAATCCTTTTGGGGGTTGGGGGGAGGTGTGGATGGTTCAATATGACGGCACGGATATGGGTAGTTATTGCACTGTTTGCACTGTAAACGTGAGTGTAATCTGAGGCGAAGTAGTAACGGAGGCACGAAAAAGAACTAGTATGACTAAGACAACTATGTGTGTTAAATACAGTTAGAAAGAAAGTTTCAAAATCTTCCACTTTCAGATAGGTTTCTTGATTTTTATACATTGTTTTGTGTAGGTTGGTCATTAAGTGGTTTAGTCATTTTGGGGAGTAGTAAGGTTCGGTTGAATCAGACTGAGAGTTTGGTGTAGTGGTAAGTTAATGTTGGAAGGTACCCACTCGGTATGTAAGGTGGGCCAGCGGTTATGCTAAACTGTTTGGAAGCCAGCAACTGAGGGTAGAGTGGGAGGCATTTTTGTGGTTAACCTCACCCACACGAGCCAGATTTTGGGATTGTACCTTGAACTAAACGACACCTGTCACCTTCCAAATAATTAATTTACCCCAGACATATGAGCACGTGTAAACAGAACGTTTTGACTCATATTCGAGCCGTACCGGCTTTGATTCTTGTTTTATGTCCGGCCTAAAACTTAGGATCGCTTCCTTCCATATTGTTTACAGTACATCGTTCACATTGTCACATCATTGAACTCTTTACACCCGTCGAAACTGTCAAAACACCACTAAATAATGGGTCACATTAAGCTATATTATCTAGAAGTTGTCCAAACCAAGAAACAAGTTCCAAATCTCATCCGTCTTTATAAAAATCTTGAACTTCGCACGTCATTGAAATGTGCAAGGTTTATTGATTCGGAAATGAATTGTGATATTGAAGATTTAGGCCTTCTGTTATGTTACGCCGTGTCTGCTCCTAAACATTTACCGACGTTACAGAGGAGCAGTCGAGCAGCCCAAGAAACCTGCTTGACCCTGAATTTTGGGGCGCTATAGCCCTTCCGAAACGTCCGGAGGCGTTCAACTGTCGACACGGCGTAACAGATCTGAGTACTTGAACCTTCATCACCAACACCGCTGCGACGATAAGCTCAGATCTCGCGATTGTGCTGTTAAAGTAGATGTTGATATTTTCATTACCAGATATTCCTTTACAGATAAACACTTTCTTCTCTTGTTATCCAGACAGTTTTTTCTGTAGATGAAGTACTGTAAAAATCAACCACAGATTAAGAGGTCACGCTTGCGGGTGACACATCTTGGTCTCAGAGGTTGTCCAAAACACGTCACGCAGTCACTTCTCTTGTGGTTGAAACATCCTCATTATTTATCTCCCGTATAACAATTTGCCAGGATGATGGAACTGTGTACAAACGGATTTGACATCCAAAAAAGCGTGCATCATGATATATTCTTATAATAAAACCAACGAGATGCACTAATTTCTAAATTTATTTTTGGAGTAGAACTCTACATGTTTCGGACAGGTTTCTGTCCATCATCAGGAGTCTAGTACTGTATACACAGCAATAGGTATATATCATACAGGTTATGCTTGTTAGCGGGATCAGGATGGAACTCAGTTTCATCCTGATCCCGCTAGCAAGCAGTCAGCGTAACCTGCATGACCTATTGCTGTGTATAAAGTACTAGACTCCTGATGATGGACAGATTACCTGCCCGAAACATGTAGATTTCTATTCCAAAAATTAATCTGAGAGACTAGTGCATCTCGTTGGTTTGTTGGGTTTGTTATAAGAATAAGAGTACAAACGGATATTAATAAATGCAAAATTAAATAACTGGAAAGGGAGATAAAAAACAGAGCTAACTGGGAGAAGTCCATTCGGAAGGCGAAGGATTGCACTGGACTGTAGTGCCATCTAAGAAGAATAAGAATAATAATAACCAGTATTACACTAGTTACTTGTTGTCAGTTCTTTTTTGCAACATTTGCCGGTTTACTGCATCTTAAAGTGTTAGGTTCTTCTGCTTCGTCAGGCTTGTCACTTCCCTTTCCCACTTTATTTCGGGTCTTCGCCGGCGGTAGCATAGCTACTGGCAGAGCAATCTAAGAAGCAGTCCACCGCCTTGCCAGGTTATGGCGGGTTTGCGATGGGCTGGCAACCCATCCAGTAGAAAAGTACAGTCGCCACCGACTTCAGTCACACACATCCTAATCCACTGACATGAAGATCAGCGAAAGATTTACAAATTAATTACGCTGTTGATGTAAGTGTTGGTCACTTCGCTACACACTCTTCATTTCCGAATTACGCGTGTCCCAAAAATCACTTTCTTTTCTTGTCGTTCTGTTCACTTTTCCTGTAGGTTTTGGGGCTCTCAAAGAGGTGTCGATAAAGATTGCAAGTCTTCTCAGATGTTAGGCCCTGTCGACCGGTAAATAAGTACCAACGTTATGTGAAGGAGCATAGTACATTCATCTTCACGGTCAAGTAGTCCAAGAAGATTGACCTTGGACTGCTTGACCGGCATGAGGAGCACTTACATTCCTTCATAATAACTGAAGAATAAAATCCAACTAGAAGCCACTTATTACTTTATTATGCTTATGTTAGGCTGAACATGTTTCGGGCACCATTGTGCCCATAATCAGGAGCTCACGACGATAGCATTGGTTACCACATAGGCCGTCTGGTTCTCGAGTGGTTACCACATAGGCCGTCTGGTTCTCGAGTGGTTACCACATAAGCCGTCTGGTTCTCGAGTTGCTGCTGGTTGGAAGTCAAGTGCAGGCAGGATGGATGAGTGTCCGGACCGAAGGCTTGACTTGACTTCCAACCGGCAGCAACTCAAGAACCAGACGATCTATGTGGTAACCAACGCTATCGTCGTGAGCTCCTGATGATGGGCATAATGGTGCCCGAAACATGTTGAGCCTAACATAAGCATAATAAAGTAATAAGTGGCATCTAGTTGAATTTTATTCTTCAGTTATCAAGATGACGCACGGTCCAGTACACATCACATTCCTTCATAATGTTGGTCGCGGCGTAACATTCAAGAATATTTCGGTCTTAATTGTCCTATAGGTGGAACATCGGTATTAAATGACGCACGGATAACTCATGTGCGTACGAAATAGTTGGAGTACTTACAAAAAATGTTGCCAGTCCCAGTTGCCGCGCGGTTTAAGGCGTATGTCTGCGGCCGTTCGCCTGCTGAGATTGTGGGTTCGAATCCCGAGTGCATGGATGTTTGTCTGTTGTGATTGTTATGTGTTGTCAGGTAGAGGTCTCTGCGACGGGCTGATCACTCGTCCAGAGGAGTCCTACCGAATGTGATGCGTTATTATATGTGATCTAGAAGTCTCGTCAATGAGGAGGCCCTGGCCCACTGGTGACTTTTGCGCCTGAAACAAACAGAAAATGTTGGTCTTATCAGTACGCAACGTTACTCTTCATTAGCAGATTTTACCTTCGCTTATAAATTTTGTCACAAACGAGAAGCTTTATTTCCATCTCACCCCATCTTCCCCAGCCCCCTTTGCCGGTTAATTTAAATTCCAGGAATTATGAATCTTAGTGTACATTGTCACGTCCCAAGTGCATGTGTTCAGAATCGATTAAATTCACGCAGTCTTGATTTTTGTGATAAAATCTATTTTAAGATCAAGAGATTTTTTGGTCGTGTCTGTACAACAGTATTCTACATGTGCAAAGAGGGGGTGAAGGAAGAGGGGCACTAGAATTGATTTTGTTTGTGACGTCAACGGGTGCTATATACCTTTGCTTCAGCGCTGGCGCTTCTTGAAATACCGGTTGAGGGGAGGAAGGGTGCTTGTTGGGTTCATTCAGGCCATGCTGCATTCAGTTGGAACCCAAATTGGGCTCCGGATCGGCAACGTCACGTATGGGGGGGTTTTGACGGGTAGATGCTGGTGATGGCGATTAACGTACACTGCAGTGATATGCTGTTACTTGCTAATTACGAGTGTGGCTGATGAATATTGAGGATGTCCATTTTGCAGACAATACGATTCAGAGAAATTATTGTTTTGTGGTGTACATTGCTTAACGTGTGTCAAATCTTAGTGGTGGGAAGTGAACAAAGCTGGGAACATGCACCGAATGTATCAGGTAAGTTAGAGAGCGTTGCCAGACGTCCTACACGAGTAATTAAATCCTCCAGTTATTACGACTTGGCGAGAATCATAGTAGCATGTAGAAGTTCATACTAACTTAGGCAACTTAATATTGTCCGAATGCTCTTTGAATTAGCGCGTTGCTGTGAAAGGTCGAGAGAGTGTAAACAAGTAGGCTGCATAAGAACGTCTTGCATTTTGTATGTAGCGAAATGGGAATTGAACAGCGCATTGTACAGGTGGTTAATTCTCTTTGTTTGTTTTGGGCGCTACAGCCCTCATTGGGCCAGAGCCTCCTCATTCAAGAGGTTTCTAGATCACACACGACGCACCACAGTCAGTAGGACTCCTCTAGACGAGTGGTCAGCTCGTCGCAGAAACCTCTACCTGACAACACACACAACACTCACAACAGACAAACGTCCGTGCCCCCGGTGGGATTCGAACCCACAATCTCAGCAGGCGAACGGCCGCAGACCCACGTCTTAGACCGCGCGGCCAATTGGACCGGCAGTTCTGTTTGTACAGATGAAATACCACAGCTGGCAGTCGCACTGAGGAATGTCCGTTCCAGACTGAGGGAACATGATCCAATCCCACCGAGTTCAACATTGCCTAACCGAACTGACGTAATATAATGTAACGTAACAGATTGGTTGTTGTGGCGTAGTATTGACGGTGTAGAATTTTATGCAGGAGGTACCCGGATTGGAATTTGTCCACGTTACTGACTAGCTTGACTGATGTGTTCTGTGGTTTTTCTGAGTTCTTCCCAGCCGAGTACACACACACACACACACACACACATATATATATATATATATATGCATACGTATGTACATTCCACAGATGCATAAGTGTGTCACAGAGACAATAGGATATGGAGCAACTCATAAATACACAGGATAGACAGAGTTTTTACAAATAAAATACTATAAACGTTTTATAAGGCTGTACTATGTATCGTGTTTACACATAAAACGTTCATCTACGGTGTAAAGAGCGTGTGTGTATATATAAGTATTTCCTTAATGGTACATTTAAATTTTGCCTTTTCATTCTTAAGAGCTATGCAAGATGTTCAGTAGTAGGCCTAATGTAAATATGCCAGTGGGATATTCCAAATTCTTCCCTGCTTACCTTTCTTGATCTGATGCGATTCGCTAAATAATTTCTGCAATTGGCATCATTGAGAAAAATAAGAGTTGTAAGAATCGTGATCATTGACTGAACTTATTAAAGAATCATAATCTGTGCGTGATTTCAGACTTCCGCCGCCGTGTAAATGAGATCTGCGCTCTTTTGGAATTTTACGCAGCGTTTCTTGTCGACGTTTTACGTTGCCCAAAATTCCGAGAGCACGCAGATCTCAAACCTAATCTAACTGAAGATACCAAACCTGATCAGGTACTTGCGTGGGATCAGAAATCGTCCTGGAACGCGAGCGATATTTTTATAATAATTTGCAGCGTAAATAGACAGTACGAACTCATTGTCCACGTGCTCTTTAATGTTAATTATTCAGAACAGCTTTGTAATGCAGTGACCATGTATGTTGATCATTGTGTTAATTTTCTGCCAGAATTTTCAATTACTAGACATGTCCCTGACGTATCTGACCCGTATAAGTTACAACTGATGAGCGGGATCGGGGCAGCTCAGTCGGTATAGCGACTCGCTACGGGCTGGACGGTCCAGGGATCGAATCCCAGTGGGGGTGAGATTTTCCGCACCCGTCCAGACCGGCCCTGGGGCCCATCCATCCTCCTATATGTTGGGTACCGGGTCTTTCCCGGGGGTAAAGCGGCCGGGACGTGGCGTTGACCACCCACCCCATCTAGCGCCGAGGTTTAAGGTAGAGTAGAGCTATACATCTGCTCCCCCTCTGGGCCTTTGTGGCCTGTTATAGGGTGAACTTTACCATTTTGGCTGATGAGCTGTTTCCAGTTCACTCAGCGGTACTAAATTTTCGGGACTGTTTACATTCGATACAAATTAAAATCAAGCAATGACCCAGTCCACAGTTTAGGTCGTGGCCGTTCCTTCTCACTGTGTGAAGTATTTTTGTTGGCTCGTTTGTGGAAAGAGTCAGCATTATATGAAGTAAATTTGTAACAATATCGGAAAGTGTGTATTTCTTACTTTTTTCCCTTAAATTCCCAAGTGATATGATACCTGACGGAAACCGTTCCTCTTCGTCTAACGCTGCTGCGTTCTTAGGCGCGTTCGCGCAGTTGCGAAGAGCGACTTTTAGCATCGTCGCGTCTGTCCGTCCGCATGGCACAACTCGGCTCTCCCTGGATGGGTTTTCGTGACATTTTGTATTGTAAGGTGGGAGGATGGTACTAAAACCTGTGTAGAAAATTCAGTCTTACCTCTAATGAGACAAGAATAACAGGCACTGTACGCGAGGACTGACGTACATGTACGCCTTCTTTGGTAACGATGGACAATAAATTCTTACAGATGTTATGCTTCTGAGGTAATAGTAGCCATTTCTTATTAATTTCGAGGCGCTGAACACAAATATGACAATGAAAACTCAAAATTGGCTACTGTTTCTCAGAAATACGCAAACGTTTATTATATATTTAAAAAATATGTACATCAGATTTGTAACGTTAAAAGTCCTCTTCTACTTGCGACTTCGCTTTGCCTGTCGCTTGTGTAGCTGCTCAGGACCATTTTTGGCGAACGTCCAACAGTATTCAACCAACATGGAAGTGGACCACTTTCCCTGATATCGTTTCTCCTTCGTTGCAATTTCCTGATGAAAACGTTCACCGTGCTCATCACTAACCATGCCGCAATTGTCGGGGAAGAAATCCAAGTAGGAATGAAGCATGTGTATCTTTAAGGCCATATTGGAACCAAGTTTGTGATACGATGACATGTCCTCAGTCAACTCCTTGTAGTTCGTTTTCTGCCCTGATATTCCTGAGGAAGTTAGTTGACACCAGACGAAACGCGTCCCAAACATTTTTCTCGTCACCCTGAAGTAGGTTGTTAAACATATCGTCTCTGAAGCGCTTGCGGATCTGAGGACCCACAAAAACCCCGTCTTTAATCTTCGCTTCGCTGAGTCGAGGGAATTTTTCAGCCCGATACTTGAATGCTGATCCAATCCGGTCCGTGGCTTTTACGAAGTTTTTCATCAGACCGAGTTTGATGTGTAGGGGCGGTAGCAGGATTTTGTGTCATTCTGCCAGTGCTGGGTGTTGCACATTCTTTTCTCCGACCTTCAGAGATTTCCTCTGAGGCCAGTCTCTCTTCAGGCAATGCAACGTCTTTGCTCGGCTGTCCCATTCACATAAAAAACAGCAATACTTCATATATCCCAGTTGGAGATCCATTGACAAAGTCACTACCTTCAGGTCACCACAAATATGCCTGCCATACTTGCTGTATTCAAGCTTATTCAGCAGCTGCTTTAGGTTTTCGTAGGTTTCTTTCAAGTGGACAGCGTGTCCGATTGGAATGGATGGATGTTGGTTTCCATTATGCAGCAACACCGCCTTCAGGCTCAATTTCGAAGAGTCTATAAATAGTCGCCATTCTTGCGGGTCATGTTTGATTCTGAGGGCATTCATCAGGCCACCTACATCGTAGCAGAACACAAGGTCATCTTCCTTTCTGAAGAAGGCGCCAACTTCTGTTGACGACTGCGAAACGAAGAAATTCGGACATTTTTCTCGAGAAGTTTCCATTGTTTAAGTCTTGATCCCAGTACCTCTGCTTTGCTCTTGGACAGCTCCAGATCGCGAACAAGATCGTTCAGTTCGTCCTGTGTGAGAATGTGTGGCTGTGGCGCAGAAGACCTACCGTCGGAGACGTGTGGTTCAGTGGACGCCGGCGGCTCAGCAGAACCCGAAGTCGAATCGCCTTCGTCCTCGTTGTTTGAATCGATGGTAAATTCTTTCGGACGTTCGGGAAAAGAAATTCCTTCGCCGTGCGGAACTGGACGGGGAGCAGATGATATATTGGATACACTATTGTCCACTTCTTTTTCTTCGTGATGCCTCCAGAAATAGATGGCACCATACAGAATTAGCAGTCAGTTGCATGATTACTTGGCTCCCTCCAAAGCATAGGAACAGCAAACGGCATCGCATGTCAGTTGCCATTCAGCCACTGCAAAAGATTTGTTGCACATTTACGGCAGCATATGTGCCGGGCCCACTTGACGTAAAAAACACTAAAATATTGATGTATAAAGTACTCATTAGACCTGCACTTACGTATGCTTCCGAAACATGGACTCTATCTAAAACAAACGAAAGGCGGTTAAGTCTGTATGAAAGAAAGGCACTTCGATGCATTTTTGGAGCGAAACAAGAGAACGAAATATGGCGGAAAAGATACAACTATGAATTATACTAAACATTTAATGAACCAAACATTGTCAATTACATAAACGTCAAAAGATTAGCATGGGCAGGCCGCTTGATACGTATGAATAATGATAGAACTCTTGAAAAAATGTTCGACACCAAACCGGATGGAGTAAGAAGAGTTGGAAGTGCGAAATTGCGATGGGAAGATGGTGTCGATCAAGATATGAGAACATTAGAGGTCAAGAATTGGAAGAAAATCCCTCGACAGAGACGAATGGGCAAAGCTTCTACAGAAGGCGAGGGCCCACCAAGGGCTGTCGGGCCAATGATGATGATGATGATGATGATGATGATGATATGTGCGGGGTCAGGATTTGGCTTGGTCGCCGATCTTGCATCCGAAATACAAATGATACGCCTTTTTCACTATCGCGGTGGTGGTCTTTCCCTGCCTTGCAAACGTCACTTCATCGCAAAAGTTATCTGCACTATTAACACAGTTACGAGGCATCACTCATGTTGGATTAACACTGCTGGGATCACTTTGCTATATTTATGACGCAGGAGTAAACGGGTGTGGTGTGCATGATGGGCTGATGCAATATGACGCAATATTTTGAAATCTTTCAACGCATTTAATTTTTAGTAGACATATTTACTTAACGCAAACTTCATTACGGATACAAGCGACAGGCAAAGCGAAGTCGCAAGTAGAAGCGGACTTTTATCGTTAAATGTCTGATGTACATATTTCTTAAATGTATAATAAACGTTTGCGGATTTCTTAGAAACCGTAGCCAATTTTGAGTTTTTATTGTCATATTCGTGCTCATCGCCTCGAAATTAATAATAAATGGCTACTATTACCTCAAAGGCATAACGTCAGTAAAAATTTGTTGTCCAGTGATAATTAACGTCACCATACTTACTTTTGTTGCGGGTGATAAAATCTAGAAGAATGAGACGGGCTGGGCATGTGGCGCGTATGGGTGAGGAGAGGGGGTTTATAGAGTCTTGGTGGGGAAACCGGACGTAAAGAGACCACTAAGGAGACCTAGGCGTAGATGGGTGGATAATATTAGGACGGATCTCCAGGAGGTGGGATGTGAGTATATGGACTGGATTGGGCTGGCCCAGGATAGAGACAGGTG
>Ga0123355_10021991_pt1 | contig 10218 bp, 10 predicted proteins | sample TergutEmb28metaG_3_FD_89872 | JGI IMG/M metagenome (GOLD analysis project Ga0123355, IMG submission 89872) | Embiratermes neotenicus P1 segment gut microbial communities from Petit-Saut dam, French Guiana - Emb289 P1 | ecosystem: Host-associated > Arthropoda: Insects > Digestive system > Gut ... | reverse complement strand
CTCTCGCTCTACTTCCACACGTACGTTGTCAAGCTCTCGTACAATTTGTGTTTTATATTCATCTGCTTGTAGTTTTGCGTTTTTAATCATGTTATCTGCCGCTATTTGTGCGCTTATTATGGCATTTTTAATGGCGTTGTCTTTTTCTTTATAGCTTCTTATTACATCCTCAAGTGATTGAATGTAAATATCTACTTCATCTGGGGCATAGCCCCGCTTTGTTACTGAAAAATTCATATTGGCCAACTCCTTTTAATAAAACTCCATTTTTCAACAAATAATACCACAGCAGACTCATTCACGCAAGCGTACAGCATTTGCGGCTAGCCTACGATATGTGTCGTCCATTTTTGCGTAGTGTTTTCGTGTTGTGTTAACATCTGCGTGGCCTAAGACGTTGGCAACAAGGTAAATATCCCCTGTTTCTGCATAAAGTTGTGTACCAAAAGTGCTACGTAACTTGTGTGGAGATATATTTTTTAGTTTTGTTATTAATGATGCATACTTTTTCACTAAATTTTGGACTGCGCGGTCTGTTATGCGGCGGTTTTGTAGGGATAGGAAAAGGGCGTCTTTATGGTCTTCCAAAGCAGGGGTTTTCATACGCATTTCCAGATAGGTTTTTATCGCAGACTCTACTTCGTTGCCAAAATATAGAACCATTTCGTCGCCACCTTTGCGTACTACACGCACACCATTTGTTTCAAAATCTATGTGGTCGATGTTTAGACCAACACATTCAGATACTCGCATTCCGGTGCCAAGTAAAAGGGTGATTATAGCAGCATCCCTTAATTTGGTACGTTGATGGAAATTTTTTTGGTGTGGAGAGAGTTTTTCTCCGCTATCTACTTCATCAAGCAGCCGTGCAATTTCGTCTACTTCCAAAGTCGTAATATGCTTTTCATGTATTTTAGGGAAAGCGACAAGGTCTGCTGGGTTAGCTGCAATTTTCCTTTTTGAATATAAATGCTTAAACAAACCCCGTACGGCTGCAAGTTTGCGAGACTTGCCCTTTGCTTCGTTTTGTATGGCTGTGTCTATCTCTACGTTAGGAACGTAATAGGAGAGATATTCCATAAAAGCTTCGATATGCTCGGGCTCAATTTTTGTCATATGCTCTACAGATATCTCTTTGATTGGTATGCCTTCAAAAATTTCTTCTGATAGAAAACCGAAAAAAATTTTAAGGTCGTAACCATAACCTAATCGTGTGCGAGAAGCAGTTTGGTCGTCTAGTGTGCTAAAATAGGCACGTATAAAAAGGGGGAGTTCTTTTAGTAATTCCCTAAGTTTTAAAATATTTTGGGCATTTATTTGTTCATGATATGATTTTGACATGAAGTCCTCCTATTTGTTTTTACGCATTACTTGATAATTTTTTTATTTGCTAAGAAATTGGTCTGTATGAAACTTACGGTAAAGCCGCTTTTTATACACCATCCCCATAACCTGTATTGCAATTAGTGGTGTAACAGATATAAAGGCTAAAATACCAAAGCCATTAGTTAAAATAGATTGTGCATGTTCTCCAGCGGCTGTAGCTACAGCTTGGGCAATACCGAGGGTAAGCGGGATTAAAACCGCAGAGGATAATGCACCACCAACAACCCCGCCAGAATCGAACGCAAGGCCAATAAATAACTTGGAAGAAAATTTCATCATTGCAAGAGATATAATATACAAGGGTATCAAAAACCACAAGATATTTATTTCTAACATGATTTTAATGATTGCCAATGTGGCAGAAAACCCAATGCTAACAGCCAAAAACATACGAGTGGTCATACGCTTTATACCTATCATTTCTTGCAACTGATCCCCTAAAACTGTAACGGCAGGTTCTGTTAATGTAATTGCAACACCTAAAACAAAACCAATAAGCGGCAATATCCAAGGAAACCAACGTGGACGGTACGGAGCCATAAAGACTTCGCCAATATAGCCTCCCGCAAAAGCAAAACCAAAGTCTATGGCAAATAAAAATACCAATAGCCCTGCAAATACGGGAACCATCCCCAGCATAATACGCCGGAACTCAGCTTTTTTCATTTTGATAAACAAAAATTGAAATGGTAAAAATGCAATTACCAAAGGGACGAGTGCAATTAAGGTGTCGGAAATGCTCCTGCCAAAAATTACATTAAAATTTGTAGGCAATGCTCCTGGGTCGTATATACTTTCCGGCGGCATTCCCCCATGGATTATACGAAGAATAATGCCATAAATAAAAACAGTGATTATAGGCCCTGCAGAAGCTATGCCAATAATCCCAAAACTATCGTTGGATGCGCCGTTGTTTTTACGGATGGCAGCAGACACACCAAGCCCTAACGCCAGTACAAACGGCACAGAAATATCACCAGTAGTAACTCCGCTTCCATCAAAAGCAAGGGCAATAAACTGACCCGGCACAAAAATAACCATGAGAAAAATAGCAGCATATAATACCAATAATATAATGCGAATGCTAACGTCCCTTACAAGCCTATACAAAGCAAGGCCTACACAAATACCAATACCCGCCCCCATGACTATAACAAATATAGTTACATGAACCGCTTCTATAATCATATTAGTTTGCCGGGCAAGCACCCACATAGCAGGCTCTGCAACAGTGGCAAAAAAACCGAATAACACGCCAAAAAATATAATAAATACTGTCTTTTTTAGCTTTATAAGTGATGCACCAATTTCCTTACCTATAGGCAGTACGCTTTTGTTTAGCCCAATAAGAAATAGAGACTGCCCGATAATAACACCGGCGTAACCAATGCCAAGCCGCACATAATCAAATTTATGTTGAAAAGGGGCAATAAACACGCAAACAATTAACATAATTGCAAGTAGCGGCAGGGATGTTATAAATGTTTCGTATAATACATGTAGTGTTTTTTTCATTTACAAGTACTCCTTTAGAATTACCATATTTAGCGCATGGATATTTTTGGGAAAATAAAAAGGCGCAGACTTTGGTATTATAACCAAAAGTCTTGCGCCGTTAGTCTGCGTGTGTGTTACACTCATATTTAACGTATCGCATCCGGGTTTATAGTTTATTTAACTATAATAACCGTGATGACGAATGCGATTATAGCAAAAAATGCTATTGCACTACTCCCTCTTGAACTTATGATAGTGTACTTTAATTATTTATTTGCGTCAAATATTTAGGATTTGTTTTTGTTTTGCTTTTTTAGTAATGCAACATCATCTTCGAGCTTTTTTACTCTGTCTTCCCTTTCTTTGTCTGCATGTCTAATTTGTTTTATAGCAATAATTAGTGCGTATAGCAACAGGATGGCTCATGCACCCATTAATGTAATGCCAATAGGTACATTATCTGGGTTTGAAATATTAATTAAGGTTCCCAATACCCAAAAAGCAGATGCAAGCAGGCAAATTTTAGTAATAGGTTTGTTTTTCACATATACCACCTCTAAATAAATTTATGCATGCAGGGAACATTATATTTCAAATGATCGTAAATTCGGATCATTTGAGTTGTAGCATTGTTAGACAATATCGCACCTCGGTAGTATAATTATACACGACTCAGGCATTCACAAATTACCCGAAAGGTTGATTTATATTATGACAATAATCGTAAACGGCAACGAATACAAAGGTACCGTAGGCCAAACAATTTTGTCTCTTGCAAATGAAAACAACATATACATTCCAACAATGTGCCATGTAGAAGAACTAACCCCGTCCGGGGCATGTGGTATTTGTGTGGTAGAAGTTGTTGGTTCCTCACGACTTTTGCGTGCCTGCGCCACCCCAGTTTCTAATGGAATGAAGATACATACACAATCAGAAAAAGTTATTAACACACGCAAAACTCTTTTAGAATTGTCCCTTTCCACTCATTCGGGAGATTGTGTGGCTCCATGCATGGTGGCTTGTCCGGCAAAAACCGACTGCCAAGGATACATCACTCTTATATCAGAGGGCAAAACAAATGAAGCTGTTGCGTTAATGAAAGAAGCCCACCCGTTCCCGGCGTCTATAGCGCGTATTTGCCCACGCCCATGTGAAGAAAAATGTCGCCGCAGTCTGGTAGATGAAGCAGTAAATATTGCTGGATTAAAGCGCTTTGCGGCAGATTTGAGCGTGGCTTACACGCCGGAAGTTATGCAAGAAACAGGCAAAAAAATAGCCATTGTAGGTGGCGGTCCTGCTGGCTTAACAGCCGCTTATTTCTTGCGCCGTGGTGGATATATGGTAGCAATTTTTGAACAAATGCCAAAAATGGGCGGACTTTTGCGTTATGGTATTCCGGAATATCGTTTACCAAAGGCAGTTTTGGACAAAGAGCTTGACGTTTTGCAAAAAATTGGAATCATATTTGAAAACAATATGGCGATAGGTGAAGACTTTACCATAAACCAATTGCAAGAAAATTATGATGGAGTAGTTATTGCAATTGGCGCAGGTGCCAGTAAGCCTATGTGGTGCAAAGGTGAAGATGCACAGGGCGTTTGGGGCGGGATAGACTTCTTAAAAGCAATTGCAAAAAACGAGCCGTTTTTGCTATCTGGCAAACGTGTAGTTGTGGTAGGCGGTAGTAATACTGCAATGGACGCCGCCCGTACTGCATTGCGGTTAGGCGCAGAAGCAATTGTTTCATACCGTCGTACCAGAGACGAAATGCCCGCAGATAATGCGGAAGTTGAAGAGGCTATTGCAGATGGAGTTCAATTTTTATTCTTGACGGCTCCAAAGGAGATTACAACAAAAAACAAGCATGTAACAGGAATAACTGTTCAAAAAATGGCTCTTGGAGAGCCGGATACTAGTGGCCGCAGATCGCCGATTCCTATAGAAGGTGCAGATGAATGGATACAAGCTCATATGATAATTGGCGCAATAGGTCAAGATGTTGTAATGCAAGGCTTAGCCCCATTAGAAAATTTGAAAGTAGACAATAACTTCCGCACGCAATTACCGGGAGTGTATGCAATTGGTGACGCAACAAGCAAAAGCTCTTATGCCATAGACGCAATTGCCCACGGTAAGAAACTTGCGGCAATTGTGCTTGATGACATGCGCCTTCCATGGGAAACGCTCCCCCACACAATAGTGCAAGACACAAAAACAGCTGCGGACTTTTCACATATTCAAAATATCTCTCGTAAAAAAGAAGTTTTTATTAAGTTAAAACATGACACCCCATTTGCAGAAGCACGTATGGGCCTAACTCAAGAACAAGCTACAGAAGAAGCTAAACGTTGCCTATCCTGCGGTTGCAAAGCTTTTAAAAAGTGTAAGTTACTAAAGTTATCTAATATGTACATGGCAGAAACAGATAAGTTTTCCGCTACAACTTACAAAAAAATAAAACACCCTGTAGACCGGCGAAGTGCTCATATACACCGGGACATAAATAAGTGTGTACACTGTTATTTATGCGTCCGTGCTTGTAGCCAACTTGTGGGTAAAGGGGTGTTTGGTGCAATTGCACGTGGTTTTGATTCAATTATTGATACAGCATTTGGCGAACAAATGCCAGACGGGTGCAGAAATTGCGATAAGTGTGTGAAGCACTGCCCTACTGGTGCATTGACGTTTGTCTAACAGCTCGCTGTAAAACTTCATTACAAAAAAACACAAGAACTATAAATGTCAGCCCTATGGGGAACAGCGCCTCCAACGAAACAAATTCCAAAACTCGGCTTGTTATGAAAAACAATGCGGCAATACCTGCGCCAAAGGCGGCTAATTCGTAACCTACGAGCTTGGAAATTATATGTGGCGTAAACCGGTTTGAAGTGTCACTTACCAAAGTTGGTAGTAGTGGTGCCAAACCAAAGCCGGTCAGGGCCATGCCAACAATATTGCTCGTAGAATATAGTACGCCAATTCCTGCAATTGCTAACGCACACCCGATGCGGACAATTGGAACTTCTTTTAGCCATTTGGCCACCCAGCCAAAAAACATTCGACCTAACGTCATACAAACATAGTAAATGGTAGAAAATAATGCAACCGCCTCAAATTCAAGGCCACGTTCCATAAGTACCATTCCTGTAAAAAATACAAGTGTATAGTCTGTTCCGCCAAGGAAGAAAAAAGTTAATATTTCAACTACTTGGTGCCATTTTTTAGTAAGGTATATTTTTTGTACAATCGTAGTTTTTTGTTCCGTTTTTTCTAGTGCCTTATCATTTTCCCTATCGTTGATCCATACTTTTTTGTACATACTAACTAACAAGATTATTGCTACTAGCCCCATAATACCTGTTATTACATAGTAACCCGCCCTCCAGCTGAAAATTACCATTAATTGAGACATTATTATTGGGCTTACAGATGCACCGCCACCCCAAAAACAATGCATCCAGTTGTTATGTCTTGCGCTAAAATGTTTAGCCATATAGGAGTTCATGCTAGAAGCCATTGCACCTGTGCCAAACCCGTATACAGCAATAGCGGTAATTACCATAAAAAAATTAGGAGATAGTGCAAGCCAGATAAAGCCAGAACCCATAATTACGAGCCCTAATAGGTAAATTGTTTGTAACTTCATGTAGCGGTTAAGCCATGCCAATATAACCCCGGCCAATGTATATGTGACGGAATAACCAACAAGAATATAGCCAGAGTGGGCTATAGTTAGGCTCAAGTCCTCCGAGATGCCAAGCCAAGAAACTGTAAATGCACCATCCGGGAAACCTACGACAAAATAGCTGAGTAAAATTACTATAAGCAGGCCAATTCTGCTTTTTTTTGTATTAGTCATGCCAACTAACCTCTCATCAGTCTATTATAGCAGTTTGATTTTGCGTTGTCCGATTGTTGACACAAGTGCGCCAACGGTGAGACCGAAATGCACGGCTTTAGGTGCGTTCTCGGGCGAAGTTTGAAGCTACGCAAAACCAAATTGCTGTATGAACATGTTTATCACCAGCCAAGTATGAAAAATATGACGGGTCAAACGGTTACTCTCAGTAACCGTTTGAGTTTGTTATCGTAATACATATGTGTCAAACTATAACAGCAACTTCACTAAAATAACAGAGGTTTTACATTACTTGTATTAAAAATTGCTTTGTTATAAATTTTTGTAGTGCCATTTTTTCTGACATTATTAATATTTCTAACAACGTCGTCAAATAATTGACGTTCGCTTTTGGTTTAAATTTCGCATAGTTTCTTGCGTTGTTTCAAAAAAGTCTCTTGTCATTTAAGTCGCCCATAGTACTATATATTATTTCTAAGAACTTGTCTAAGATTTTGGCATTGACAAAGTCTTAGACTTATTCTATAGTTTGATGGGTATGCCCTTTTGATATGCTACTATGAAATAGAAATAAGGAAGAACTTTATGATGGATCAAGAAGATCGAAAAAATTTGGCACGTGGCATGTCGCTACTAACGCAATTGGGTTTTACTGCGCTGGTTTGTGTGGTTATAGGTGTGCTTATCGGATATTTACTGGATCGCTGGCTGGATACTTCTCCTGTTTTTATAATCATTTTTTCCTTGTTGGGTGTAATATCGGCTATAAAAACAATGATAGATATTGCTAAAAAGATGTAACTTAAATATAGGAGCGATTGTGTGGAATTTACTATTGATGCAATGGCAAGCAAAATGATTTTATTAATTACCTGCCTATCCTTACTTGTTATAGTGGGCGGAGTCGTATTTTTTCATCTGAGCGCAGCCTCTCAAATAAATGATGCTGTGCCTTTTGGAGTTGGCGTTATAATGGCTATGGCTCTTAATGTGATAAAGGTTATGTGGTTAAAAAAAACCATTAATAAAACAGTTGATATGAGTGTACCAACAGCTGCAGGACGTTTTTATCAATTACAATATTTTTTAAGACTTGTATTAACGGCTGTTGTATTGGCAATTGCAGCATTGGCACCAGACAATTTTGTTAATCTTCTTGGGGTTATAATTGGAATATTTACTTTTCCAATAACTATGCGTTTGATGCAATTTTTTATACCCCCAGATACAGTTACCCCTCTTGAACCGACTATAGCTTCGAGTCCTGTAGAAGAAGCTATCAACAAAATAGAAGCTATTGCTAGCGAAGGTCCTGAAAAGGAGGCAGAGTAGGTCATGGATTTTTCGATAACTGTTTTTAGAACCGTTAGAATAACCGAAAATCTACACTTCTATATTACCGAAACATTGCTTGTAACTTGGATTATTATGGCTTTGTTTATTGCGTTAGCTGTAGTTGTGCGTATTAAATCTAAAAAGTGGCAAGCATTAAGCAAGCCCTCGGGATTGCAAAATGTTATGGAGTTTCTAGTCACTTCTTTTGAAAATATATTTAAGGGTAGTGCCGGGGATAAAGTGTTGTATCTAGCTCCTTGGTTTTTTACGTTATTTGCATTTCTTGTTGTTTCTAATACTATTGGTATAACAGGTCTAAGGCCTCCTACAGCAGACTGGTCTATGACATTCCCTCTTGCTATATCTTCATTTATGCTCATTCAATACGCCGGGCTAAAGCATCGGCCTAAGAATTTTCTTAAAGGGTTTGTTCAGCCAATATTTCTATTTTTGCCATTAAATTTAATGGGTGAATTGTCAAAGCCAATTGCCATGAGTTTTCGTCTTTTTGGTAATGTTTTGGGCGGCATGATTCTTATGTCACTTCTTTATGGTATGGCACCTTTTATTTTAACATTGGGAGTTCCGGCGGTTTTACATGCCTACTTCGATGTTGCTGTTGGTATTTTGCAGGCTTTTATTTTCCTTGTGCTTAGCATAACATTTGTAGGTTTGGCGGCAGAAGGTTAAGGCAAGTAAGTATTGCATATAAATATGTTTTTTCACCCGTTAGGAATTAGTTAGTATGTAACATGCGGCGTAGCCGCTTTAAATAAATAAATTTTTTCAGGAGGAATTAACATGCAAGATCCTTTAGCTTTTGTATTAGCTGTAGCAAACATTGCCGTTGTATTGGCACTTTGGAATGGTATCCTAACAACACTTGGGCAAGCAAAAGTTGCGGCCTGTGCTGTAGAGAGTATTGCCCGCCAACCGGAGGCAAAAGGCTCTATTACCACCGCAATGATTATTGGTTGTGGCTTTGCCGAAACAGGTGGTGTTTACGGTTTGCTTTTTGGCTTCCTTTTGTTGTATGTAAACCCGCTTGTCGATACTGCAGTTCGCATTTTTGGCGGCTGATAAAACGAGGGGATGATTCAGTTGAACCCTCAATGGTTTACAATTTTGCTTACTGCCACAGAGCCTAGGGATTCGCTTCCTATGTTTGATTTGGCGCGTGCGACGTTCATGCAAATGTTGCCTCATCTTATAAGTTTTATTGTTCTTGCCTTTATTTTTTCGAAATTGCTATACAAGCCTGTAAAAAATATTTTGCAAGCCCGTGCGGAGCGTATCGAATCAGACATAAAGGAAGCGGCTGAAAATAAAACGTCTGCAACAGAACTAAAAAATTTGTATGACCAAAAAATTAAAGATATCGAAGTTGAACGCAATATAATCTTAGACGAGGCTCGCAAGGAAGCGGCTGCACGCCTTAATCAAATTTTAGGCGATGCAAGGGCGGAAGCTGGAGACATAAGAGAACGTGCTAACCGTGATATCATTGCTGAAAAAGAGCGTGTAAGGACAGAAGTTTACCAAGCAATTGTTGATATTTCCACAGATATGGCGGCAAAGTTAGTTTCTGCCACTATCGACCAACAAGCACAAGATAGATTATTTGCAGAAGCCATAGACGAGCTTGAAGCTACAGTCTTTAGGCCGTTTTAGGAGGTTCTGAATTGGCAGACCTTGGCGTACGCTATGCGACTGCTTTGTTTCAGTTGTCTGAGGAAAGTGGTCAGCAAAATATATTTTTAGAGCAAGCAATGTTTTTATGCCGCACTTTTCAAGGTGAAGAGGGTGCACTTTGTATACTTACTCACCCGCTTATAACTGCGGAAGAAAAAACTGCCTTTGTGGATAACGTGTATGGTGGCGTAGTCCATCAACATTTACTGGGGTTTATGAAGTTGGCCATTGCCAAAAACCGTGAAGCCTTTCTTTTACCTACCCTCAAAGCGTTAGTAAAAATGATAAATCTAAAGCAGAATCAAATTTCTGCTAGAGTTATTTCTGCTACGCCGTTAACAGATTTGCAAAAAAGCCAGCTTTCTGTTGCTTTAACAAAAAAACTAGGCAAAAAAGTTGAAATTAACCCAATTGTTGACTCGTCACAAATTGCCGGTATTAGTATT
>Ga0123355_10021990_pt1 | contig 10219 bp, 3 predicted proteins | sample TergutEmb28metaG_3_FD_89872 | JGI IMG/M metagenome (GOLD analysis project Ga0123355, IMG submission 89872) | Embiratermes neotenicus P1 segment gut microbial communities from Petit-Saut dam, French Guiana - Emb289 P1 | ecosystem: Host-associated > Arthropoda: Insects > Digestive system > Gut ... | reverse complement strand
CTTCGTCGGGAAACGCGGGCTTCTGCGCGTTTTCCGACGAAGCCTGAGCGGGCTTCTCAACGCCCTTCGCTATGCATAGCAAATTTTACGTACCGAAGCGCAAACCGCTAAGCGCGCCAAGCGCGCACTGAACGCCGGGGACACATGTCGGAATCGGCACATTCTTCACTACAGCCGGAAGCACATGCAGTTTCCCCGCAACAAAAAAACATGCAGAGCAAATTGCCCTGCATGTTTTTTTTGTTCCGAAATTACAAGTCAAACAAGGAATTGCTCTATTGCAAAATTTCAATGCTTTGAGCAGCGTCGTCCCAAATTACAATCGCGCCGAAAAATTCGGAAATAAATCGCAGCGGAACCATTGTTCTGCCGTCGATAATTTGCGCGGGAACGTCCATGCCCATTGCGCGAAGTTCGGGCGAAATTTCCCCGACGGCAAAGGTCAACGCCGTGCCTTCGTGCGTGAGTGTAACTTCATTTGTGTCGGCGTTCCAATCCACGTTTGCGCCGAGAGCATATGCCACAAAGCGCACGGGAATAAGAGTACGACCGTTCACAAGTTGCGGGTAAACGTCCATTGTTTGAACAGTGGCGTTTTCCGTAAGGTCGATGATGAGCGTTGAGTTAAGGCGAATAAGAAGGCGTCGTGTGTAGTCTGCTTCGAATTCGACCTCAACCGGGACGTTATTATCTGCGTCGGTTTCTTCGTTGCCCGGAGTATCAGGCTGTGCGGGTTGTGCGGCAGGACGATTCGCGGGAGGCAGTGCCGGCCCTAAAAATCCGCCCTGCGGTCGTGACGGAGATGTCGGACGCAATGCGGTTGAGCCGCCTCCTCCGGTTGCGGGAATCGAACGAGTTTCTGTGCCGTTGCAATTTGCGCACGTTCTTGTTTCAACGCCCGGTCTTGTTGCCGTCGGTGCGGTTGTTACTTCCCATTCTCCCCAATCGTGACCGAGCGCGGAAATTGCGCGTGTTTCATTGTGGTCGCAATCGTCACATTCTCTGTATTCCTCGCCGTCGGCTGTGCAGGTTGCGGCAATTCTTACAGTCCAAACGGCCGGCATGTTGTGTCCGAGTGCCGCAACTTCTTCGGCGGCAAGCGTACCGCCGCAATCGTCGCAATGAACAACACGTGCGCCGCCCGATATACATGTCGGCGCGGGATTATACGTTGCGGTTGTGCTTTCATGCGGGCAGTCCGGGTCGGGAACAATAAAGCCGCAGTCGGTGCAGGTTTCGCCGATAACGTCGGTTGAGCAGGGTACGTTTGATGCTTCGCATCCGTTTACCGTTGTGCAATCGTGCGTACCGTCGGCATTTGTTACCCATGTGTGCGACAGCGCGGCAATCGCTTGCGTTAATTCATGCGTGCAACCGGCACGACGGCAAGCTCTGTATTCCTCGCCGTAAACGCCGCAACACGGCGCGGTTCTGACCGTCCATTCAACGGGCAAATCATGCCCCAAAGGATTGATAACTTGTGTTTCGTAATGAGCGCAATCCGCGAAGCGTGAACATTCTCTGCGCTCTGCGCCGGGGTCGGTGCAGGTTGCGGGAGTTGTTACCGTCCACGTTGCGGGCAAATTATGCCCGAGGGCGACTACGGCGCGGGTTTCTTCATGCACACAGCCGGCCTGCGTACAAACGCGGAACTCAACGCCTGCCGTTGTGCAAGTGGCAGCGTTTCTTTCCGTCCAAGCGTCTGCCCATGTATGACCGGGGCAAGCATGATAAGGACAGGGTGAGTCTACAGCGCATTGCCTCGGTTGCGTTGCGCCGCAATCTGCGCACTGCATACAGTTTGCGTCGAAGTCGTGACCGCCTGACGCAAGGCAAGCCGCTTGACACGCCGCGCAAAACGGAAGCAGCGCACAAGACACGGGAAGCGTAACGGGGCAGTCGTAGCATTCGGAGCAATCCGCCGCTGTCGGCGAATGCGTTCCGGCAGAAACAACGGTTCTGCTGCATGTTGTACAAACGCTTGCCGCTGTGCAATTTGCGGCGTTTGCATTATTTGAAGCTGTTGCGTGTGTTTCGGCGGACGTGCAGCCGCTGCATGTTCTGCGGCAGCTTGCGCCGTCTGCGCCCCATGTGTTCCAATTGTGCGTTCCGGGGGCTTGAATAATTCTGCCGCAAACGCATTCTGTTGCAACAGTGCAGTTTGCCGCTCTTGCCGCCGCAGAAGCGGGCGTAGGTGCGCATGTTACTGCGCCGCCTCTTGTTGTGCAGTTTGCGCATTGATAGTTATGCTGATTTGCTCCCGTTTGTTGGCGGGTTGCCGCGTTCCAACTGTGACTTGCGCCGGGGATGGCGGCAATGCTGCAAGCTGCGCAGAGCATACAATTTGCCGCGCTCGGAGTATGCGTCGCGAGCGGAATCGGTTGGGCGCAATGTGCACATACAGTGCAATTGTTTGCGGCGGGGGTGCAAATGCAGGGAAGCACAACCGAAACTGTTAAGGTTGCGATTTGTCCGCCTCTGTTTACGGTAACAGTCCAACTTTCGTTTACTCCGGCATTTGCGGGAAAGCCCGCTCCGAGTGTTACGGCAATTGTGTTTGCGGCGTTATTCGCCGTTAAGGTTATCCATGCGGGGGTGTTGTCGTTTGTAAAGGTAATTGCGGTTGTTGCTGTTCCCTGAACCGCTACGGTTGCCGACGCACCCGCGCCTGTTCTTGCGGTGATATTTGCGGTTGCGGGGGAGAGGCTTAACGTTGCGCCTGCTTCGCTAACGGTTACGGATGCGATTTCGCTTGCGAAGCTCGTGCCGGCTACTGCCCGTATACGAACGTCATAGTTGCCCGGTGCAAGGTTCGGAATTGACGTGTCGGTTACATCCGCCCATGTGCCGGTGGTAGCGCGCCATTCCATCGCGGTGGTTACGCCGGTAATTGTGCCGTTAGTTTGCCCGAATCCGGCTTCTGTTGAACCCGGAGCGGGAGTATTGGGACGCGCGGGGATTGCAAGGTTTTGCGCCGCGCTCGCGTTAAACCCGGTTGTTGCCGAACGGATAATTGCGACCGTTGACCCGAACCACGCGGGGTTGATGTCAACGATGCCGCTTGCGGGAACGGTTACGCTTGTGCCGTTGAAAGTATGCGCTCCCGGCGCAAGGTCGGTAAGGGTTTCCGCAACGAAGTCGATGTCGGCAGCGGGGGTGGGATGCGTACCCATTACCGTGACAGAGCCGTTTGCAGTGGTGAAGGATACGGGAGCAAGGTCGAAGTTATTGGCATTCCCGAATGTTACCGTTATCGGGTGCGCTGCTGCGCTTGCGCCCGGTAATATTTCAAAAGTCAGATTGATTACAACGCCGTCAGAATCGTTGTTTGCAGGAGCAAGCCCGTCGTTCCATGTGAAAGTAAGCGGGGGTGCTGCTCCCGAAGGCATCGGCGGGGAAATGAGTCCGGCTAACAGCCCTGTCGCCCCGGAGTGGCTGACAAAACTCAATGCGGTTGTATCAAAGCTAACACTAAACTGCATTCCGATTATGCCCGGATTGTAGGCAATTGAAATCGGAACAGTTACCGTATCGCCGGCAGAACCTGTCGCGTCGCTGCCGGCATAGATAACAGGTATTGTCAGCGGCATTATTGTGCTAAATGCCGAAAAAGAAGCCTGTGCCGGCACAACCGGGCGCGGGAGCGTTGTCCATCCGGGCCATTGCGCTACATACCGCTGAAGTATGGTAACGTCAATAATGTTGATTTCACCATCCGAATTCACGTCTGCCGCGTTGCGATTGATATTTACATTCGGCCAACCGGCAGCATAACGTTGAAGCATGGTTACGTCTATCAAATCAACATTACCGTCATTGTTTACATCTCCGAAAATAAAGTCGCGAACTTCGACGTGTCCGTTACTTACGGTAAAATGCACCGAACCAAGGTCAAAATCTGAGGCTGCCAAGAATGCTAAAGTAATCGGATACATATCGGGGGCAACATCCAGCACCTCAAAACGCAAATTAACGATAACGCCGTTTTCATCGTTATTGCTCGGAAGCAGCCCGTCGTTCCATGTAAACATGAGAGGCGGCGTGCTTCCCTCCGGATGTATCGGGGTAAGCGGCTCGGTCAACAGCGGTGTTTTGTTGAAATCAATAAATCTCAACGCCGTTGCATCAAACCCAACCTCAAAGCTCAATCCGATGATTCCCGGGTTATTCGCAACGGAAATCGGTACGGTAACAATATCGCCGACCATACCGCTTGCTGTTCCCGCTTCAATCCTCGGGGCGTCGTCCGGGAGCGGCGAAAGGTTTACGGTAATTGCAAGGGTCGCGCTTGCTCCGTCGCGATTTACGACTACATTATACGTGCCGGAGATTGCCGGTCCGGACGCAGGAGGCGTTCCGCGAACGGTTATTGTATTGCCCGCCGATGAAAGTTGAATTTCATCCGGCAATGTGCCGCGATTAAATGTGATTGCTCCGGCTGCCGTGCCGCCGACGGTTACGCTTCGAGTTAAAGCGGTATCGTTAATTGTGACAGCGTTAGGGGCAAGGGTAAGCGTAGGAACGCCGGGGCTGTAAGAATCGTTTGCGGCAACCGAGTAAGGAATACTGCGGAATACCGCACGGGCATAAAAGCGTGATTCGGCATATGCTCCGGTAAACGCATTTTGGCTACCGGTTATATATCCGAGCCAACGCGCGCGTTCATTGATAATGCGCCGTCCGCCGGCGAGAGCTTCATTCTGCTCACCCATGTGAAGGTAATTTTCTGTAATTTGCGGCCCGTGTACAACAATGTGCCATTCCGTACCCGGAGGAGCGGGCGGGACGGAAATATACATATCGTCAAAAGTAATTCTCGCAGGCACACCGCCCGAAGAGGGGCGTTGTACTCTCCACCCGAAGCCGAACGAGCCGGAAATATCGACAATTTCAAAACCGCTTTCGGCTGTGTTGACGGTCGGTTGACCGGTGTACACCTGAGTTGCTCCGAGCGGAGGGCTTGCAATTCCTGCTCTTACAGGAATCAGAGTCAACCAAATTTCATCCCCTACCGAAAAGAAGTTGCTTTCGGTTTCTTCAATAACTACGCCTGTCGCAGGTGTAAATGCCGCCGGCGCGAACGGTGAAGTGGGGACAGTTACGGAAATCGGGTCGGTAACGTTTGCAACATGAACCGTGCCGATGTATGCATTATTGCGGAACACTTCAAATTCGACCTCATTGCCGTGCCGCGCTTCGAATCCCGCTTCGATACTTAACATAAGGCGGATGTCCATGCCGAAGAGTTCATCCGCGTGTACTGTCCAGTCAGGGGTATCAGCACCTGAATGGTGTTGTGTTTCGATTGTACGCGGCACGAAGAACATTGAACCGCCGTCAAACTCTGTTAAGGACGCAACAAAATTAGCGTTGTCGCCTTGCGGAGTAACGTCGGTGCGTGTCCATTGAAGAACACTGCGGTCGCGTACTGTTCCGATACGAACTTGTGCGTCAACAATATGAACGCCGGGCTGTACCGCGCGGATTTCATACATATCAAACGCGCTGAACATTGCGCCCCTGTAGTTTTCCGTTAAACGGATGGTGTGGTTTACGCCCTGCATCCATCTTGCGTTAGAGCCGGGCGAATCGTTGGTGAAAAATTCGCCGGTGGGGCGTCCGGAGGTAGCTTCAAACACTGCCGCCGGCCCGTCGAGGGCAATATTCGTACCTGTGCCGGTGTCGCGAGCGACAATGTTTGCGACGGGCAAATCAAACCGCCGCCAATCGTTTATTCTGAAATATTCGAGGGGTGCGCCGAACAGCGGCTTTTGCGCTACATATTCGAATCCGCCGCCGCCCCACGAATTTTCACGGCGAAGGAATCCTTCTTCAACAAGACGGTAGAAGCGTTCGTTGTTATTCCAACCTAACAAGCCCTGTGTCTGCCAATTTCCGAGCCATCCGTCTCTCGAATTGCCCCGGCCCGGCTCTGCCCATTCACTTGAGAATGAGAACCAGTTAGGCGCACCGCCGACCCATACGTCAACAGTCGCAGTGCCGCTTGCGGGTGCGTGGTTTGCAGCTGCAATCGACAAGCCTTCAATGTCGAACAAAGCTCTTGTGAAATTTGCAGCGATGGTATCAAGGTGTTGATTGCGGAGGTCGATTGTAAAATAAATTTCATCTCTGCCGGTGGTGGCGTTAAACCACGAGTAAACAGACTCCGGTGAACCGGTTTGCGGATTGAAAAACGGCAAGCGTCTGCCGAGGCTCGGGTTAGAGGGGTCAGTGCCGAACACCGTCGCATTACCGCGAACAACAAAATTCCCCGCGCCTAATCCGGGTATTGCACCGGTATCCCAACGGAAACCTTCGGGAGCTACTAAGCGAACGGTATGAACCGAGCCGACATGCCCGTTTTCAAGTCCGCGATTTCCGAGATTGCCGATACCGTCTTCCGTAATGCGAATGGGTTGCAACCTTGCGTGTCTGCCAACGGGAACAGTTCCGAGAGACTCAATTGCAACGCCGTTTGCAAACAGCCCGGTAAGATAACCCTGCAAAAGAGTTCCGCGCCAATCAACCACTCCGCCTACTGCGGAAATTGTACCCGCGCGAATGCTGATTTGCCCTTCGGGGACACCAACCTGCAAGGGAATTGTGACGTTAATCATGCCGGACATTGCCATGGTTTCGCCGGCTCCGGTTCCTCCCCTCACTACAAAATCTTCAAGGTCGATGAATACTCTGCTCCACACGTTAGCCGATGTGGGTGAGCCGGTTCGGTTGTCAACAGCGAGGGATGTTCTTCTGTCGCTGTAGGAAATTTCCGGACCGGAGCTGAATCCGGTGCGACCTGTACCGACAATGTGGCTGAGGTTTTCGACGGCGTCAGCACCGGTTGACCATGTTATCGGATTTCCGCCGGAGTAATTTAACCAATAGGCGTTCTGGACACTCCATCCTGCGCTTACAACAGGGACGACAGGTATACCTCCCTGCATAATTCTTAAACCGGACGGCCAAAGAGCCGGATTTTGACCGTTGAAAGATTCATCGCCAAACTGAATTTGGAGTTGCCCGCCTGCATGAACATGCTGAATTGTCAACCCGGTAATTTGTGTTATTTGGTTGCCGATACTTCCGACACTCCAAAAACCGCCGAAGTTTCCGGTAGCATTAACATCAAAACCGGGAATGCTCCAAAGAGCCGGGTACGCATCTGCAAGCATCGCCAAGGTAAAAGGCACAGCCGTAGGCAAACTCGTAACCGTAAAAACATCACCGCCTACGAAACCCACCCCCGGTGAAAATGTCATCGGTAAAGTATTCGGCACGACAGGGTTCATCGGGTCACGATTCCAGTGATTCGCCGCGCCCCTCATGCCAACCATTTGACCGCCGGTATCCGGCCCGCCGGATGTTTCAATTTCCAAAAAGATTCTGCCGCCGGCGGGAACGGGTTGTTCACTGAGCCAAGCTGCATCTATTTGGAAGGTATAGAACATAGGGCTGTCGTGAATCCCGTGCGGTCTTCTCGTGGGGGTGATAACCCCGGGCATTCCGAACGCTAACGCTTGCGGGCTGATTATTCCCCCTCCCGCAAGTAAATCGTAGGCATATGCCGGGTCGGTATAATAATCCGACGAACCTACCGGTGTATAATAGTAGGAATCGTCCCCCGCCAGCGGCAATGCGCCGAGCGCGTTCATCGGCAGTACGGACACAACCATCAGTACCGCCAACAGTAAAGCAAACTTCTTTTTGAGCCTTTTCATGCTCATTTTCCTCCTCTTCCTTGCCGCTTTGTGCGGCTGCAAATGAATTAAAAAAGGTGTGCAGGGGACGGCAGAAAACCTGCCATTACCTACACACCTGAGAATCCAAAAAAAGCCACACACCCTCGCAGCAGTATGTTGAATCAACAACAAAAAAATGCTACACTGAGGCTTGCGCAGTGGCGGACTATGTCTGTGTGGGTAGGTGATGGAGTGGAAATCCCCTACACTCGCTGTGGGGTGTTGGCGCACCTCACGGTCATTGCGTATTTTTTGTTACAAAACACATCCTAGCATATTTTGACAAGGTACGCAACATTTTTTTCACACGAAACAATTTTATCCAAACGAGGTTTGAAATCGGGGCTTGAAGCAACTCCGGCAATATTTGCGGGGGAAATTTTGCAAACGACTCCCCCGCAAGTGCGCCAAAAACAAAAAGGTGCGCAGGGACGGCAAAAAATCTGCCATTACCTACACACCGGAATATCCAAAAAAACCGCGCACCTGCCCGGCAACATGTTGAACCAACAGTAAAACATGTGATAAACTGGGCTTGCGCAGTGGCGGACATAGTCCGTGTGTTGTAGGTGATGGTTGGAATCCCTACGCTCGCCGTGGGGTGCGTCAACACCTCACGGTCATTGCGTGTTTTCATTACGAAATGCATTTTAACATATGCCGGACAATGTACGCAACAATTATTTCATACGCAATAATTTTATTCAAAAAAAGCGTACCGCGAGGATTAAAAAATCCTTACGGTGCGCTTTTTGATTTTCGCGATGACTTATCTCTTTATGCTTTTCCCCAACGCTTTGCCGCGTATTTCGCCGCGTTCTTCGGCGGTGGCTTCATTGTGGAATTTGTCCGATTCGTACATACGACGGCTTCCCGGTTGCGGCAGTTTTTATGCATTTTCTATTTGGGCGACGGTAAGCCCGGTAAATTTAACAATTTTGTCATACGGCTCATTTTCAAACTTCATCATGCGGGCAATTTCCAATGCCATTGAATCACGACCCAGCTGCTTGCCGCGAATTTCGCCGCGCTCTTCGGCGGTGGCTTCATTATGAAATTTGTCCGTTTCGTACATGCGGCGGCTTCGATATTTTGCGCGTTGGTGTTCGTCCAAGCTGATTTCCATTAAGAGTGTTGATGCCATGCGAAGTTCCTCCTTTTCGGCGATTACTTTATTTACGATATTTCGACGTTTTACATCCGGCGCGAATTTAAAAAATATCGACCACATTTCAAGCGGCGTGAGAAGCTCAACCGGTTTCGTTAAAATTTCGTGCAGCTTGCTTAATTCGACAAGGATGAAATTTATTTGGTCGGTGATTTGCAAGCCGCCCGCCGTTCGCATGGCGGCTCGTGTGATGTAGTCTTGCCGGTTGGGGTAAATCGTATAATTGCAGAAGGTGATTTGATATGTGCGCGATAATTCGTGATATTTTTTGCCCTTGGACGGTTGGGATGAATGCAGGTCGGTGAGGTAGTAGATGTATTTATTTATGAAACCGGTGTGCGCGTCGCCCAACTCTTGAATATGCGAGCCGTGCATTTCGACGTCTGCTTGGTCTTTGGAGTCGATGACGCAGTTCACGTCGAAGCGTTCGCCTTTTTCGTTATCGTCCAAAACGGGGAGTTCGTTGTTACGAACGGTCGCGTCCGTGACGTTGCGGTCAATTGATGCGGAAAGAACGTCGATTAACACCGGCTTTGCGTCCGGGTGGGTTAGCAGCGTCTTGAAAATATGGTCGTCGATGGGTGATAAAATATCTGCATCCGGCGGTAAAATTGTCATGTGAGTCCCCTCCCTTGCCTTATGGTTGTTACGCCCTACTATATTATGTCCGTTTTCGGGGGGATTTTCAAGCCGCTTTGCGAACCGAAAAAAGCGACCGGCTCTTCCGAAAATTTCGAGAAAGCGTTCGCAGCAGCTAATCGCCGTTGCGACGTATCTCCGGCGACTGTTTCGATTTGATTCCTGCTTAATTCATAAACGCCGCAAAAGCGAAAATATTTTTGAAAAACAATTGACACCGAAATATTGTTCGGATATACTGTATCTGAGCGAAGGGGTTATACTCCAACGCGCACATATAGGAACAATGCTCGCTTTCTTGCGCATGAGTAGCAATTTGAAATTGCGATATACGCCCGGCCGGCAGTGCTTGGGGCAAAGTTCCGCTTCGGACGTCCGAAATTTTTTTGTATTTCAAAAACTCAAAACTCCGCCGGTGCAGCGGAAAAATAAGAAAAGCCAACGGGAGAAGTGTGCACCTCTCGTTGGCTTTTTTTGCGTTGCATTTGCGAATCAAGGAGACGAAGGCGACAGAGCAAATTGCCCTGCCGCCTTTTTTCTTGTCACGACGTCGCGCCTATTTTTTGTCTTTCTTTTTGCCGAGCATCATGTACCATGCCGAACCCGACAGGCACACCGATGAATACGCTCCGAAAAGCAGCCCCACCATAATGGGCAACGTAAAGTCGCG
>Ga0123355_10021989_pt1 | contig 10219 bp, 5 predicted proteins | sample TergutEmb28metaG_3_FD_89872 | JGI IMG/M metagenome (GOLD analysis project Ga0123355, IMG submission 89872) | Embiratermes neotenicus P1 segment gut microbial communities from Petit-Saut dam, French Guiana - Emb289 P1 | ecosystem: Host-associated > Arthropoda: Insects > Digestive system > Gut ... | reverse complement strand
CTACAAGTCGTCAGCTCCTGAAGATGGGCACAAGGTGGCCCGAAACATGTTGAGCAACCTATAAAGGAAAAATAAACATAATACCAAAAGTGACATCTAGTTGGTCTCTTTATCCACATAGCTCAGTTATTATTTTAACCTCAGTGTACGTAGGAACACATGGTTTTCCTCTGTATGTATTTGTTACTGAAGCTTGATGATGGCTTAATGAGAATGAAGTCGAAACATGTAGCTCTCACGCTTATGACAACACAGGAAATTATTTCCTAAATAACTGTGTTTGGTGGTCCTTACCACATGACTGTGTACCCAAAGCACAACATGATATGTCACATTAAAATAAAATAATTCAGTCATTTGTCATTTCCTTGTATTTGCCCATGTATGGCTTTTATCTGCTTCCTTTTAATTGCTGTTATGCACAGATCATCATCAGTCATTACTGAGCCCATTTGTCAACTGCATTTTTCACATGTAAGGTTGCAGCACAGCAGGTAAATAAGTCATTCCAGTGATGTTGTGGCACTTTGTCAGATAAGTGGACAAAATAACAAAGAGTACATTCTGCCACCAAATCTGGTCATAGGCTACAGTGGTGTATGTGGCATGGGACTTGAGATCTCCTGTCTCTCTTGTGTGGTATTTTAACAGACACTTAAGAGAGGTGGGATCCTAGTGACAAGTGGCCTGGTTTGAAGGGTTTGTGTGCCAAATCTCTTTTCTCACCTTGCCATTTTACCTGCCAGTAGACTTTATCCTCATACAGAGTACTTGTACATGTGTAGGAGTGCCTATTTAGTGTCAGGGTTAAAACTAAGAGCACCTTCTTTTTATATTTCAAAACATTTCATATGTTGTGTTATAAACATTTTCTTTGAATGCCTCATTCCACATGATATGTTTTTACAGTCATGTATGTGTATTAGCAGGGGTGGACAAATCCATGTCACCAGGTCACCATGGTGACTAAATTTTGTATGTCAGTGCCTAAAAGTTTGGTCCTTGGAATGAAACTTGCTTCATATCACCCTCCTGGCACCAAGAGTTGTGAGATGGCTTTTAGGTTTGTTGAATTGAATTGAATTTATTTACATTCCATGAGTCCAAACAAGGTTCATACCTTTGGATACAGAACAAGTTTTAATCAATTATTATAAATTATTACATACAGTAGTTTGTTAATAATATACAAAATTAACTTAAAAATTAGTAAAATTAATTTTAACATTCTCTATTTACATTAAAATATTCATGTACAGAACGGAAGGAACAAGCATGTGGGTAATCTGTGATGCTGATTTTAATTATTTAATATTATAAATCAGACTTCTGATACTTAACTGGAGTTTGTTGAACATCCTTATGCTGAAAGGGTAGATTCCTTTTTGATGTAAAGACAAATGTGATAGACATTTGTGAAAATTAAGTTTTTGTATAATATTTACACTATAAACATCATAATTCATGTTTAATTTATGTTTGTTGTTAACCACAAATAAAAGAAGATGAAATATATATTTTGATTGAACAGGTAAAATTTTTAATGTCTTCAATTAATCTCTACATGAGTTTCTACTTCTGCATCCAGTAATAACTGCAGTTATGTCCTTTTGTATTTTAAAAACTCTGACACTATAAGGAATGTTCTTCTGAAATGTCTTTCCATAGTTCATTATATAGTGAATATAGGCACAGTTAACCACCTTAAATTTTTTCCATTACATAAAAGGCTTGACTGATTGCATTTCATTGTGGAAAATTTGTGCACTCCTGTGTATAAGTGTATGTGCTGCCAACATACCTGATCACAGTAATGTTTTATTTAATATTATTATAGGTAATATGCTGCCCAAAGTACCATAATTAGTGACAGCCTCTAACTTTTGTTCTGCATGATGCTGTGTTTGATCAATAATTAATGAGGCCTTTCTCCTTGCATGTTGTTTAGTAACATTTTATGACTGTTTAGTGAGGTGATAGAATGCCAAGAACCAATTGAAGTAGTGAGCTACAAGATTGGAGTGTGCAAAGTGTCACCAAAAGGCAAGACATGTACAACAACGTTCCAGAAGCTTGGTTATAATGGCAAGACGAGTGTCATCTCATGCAAGCCCCACACAGGCAGGATGCATCAGATCAGAGTGCACCTTCAGTACTTAGGTGAGCATATGCTGACTAGATTCTTATATTCTCAGCATTAACCCCTTTTACAATAGTCATGTAATCAGATGCCTGTGAGCTTCGGTGTTGTGTTGTTTATACTTACATTTATTTCACAGAAGATGCATAAACTTGGATATTGTTCATGACAGATACACATGTATAACAGGTGATAAATACTATCTCAATCTAATACACAGTTAAAAATCATCTTGCAGAGGAAGCAGAAAGAAGGGACTTCAGATATCGAGTTTATCATGAGTCTACCTAACTAACTTTATGGGCATGTTAATTATTGATTTTGAGTATGCCTGATTTATAATGTTGAAGGAATTGTGGGTGTCATACTTACATAAAACAAACTAGAAATAAGGGTTTTTAAGCTAAGAATTTTACAGTCACTTAAATGTGAAACTAAAATCAAGTGTTATATCCATAATAATGAGTACTGAGTAGGTCCAGTTCAGAAACTTGAAGGAGATGTAGCAATGTGAAAGTTAGATAAACATACCAGACAGGCATGCACTGATAGCACGGTTGCCGAGCTGTACCCGACCCCAAAAAAATAAAGAAAAAAAGAAGATTTAAATTAGGTGAGTGAATCATGGAATGTAATGGTTCTATTTATGATATGATTTTTGTAGCATAGTTTTTAAAATAAAACATAAGTTATGTATAGACTCAGGGTCAGACCCCCCCTCCCTCTGCACCCAATGAAAAATTCCAGGTGTGTGCCTGATATCAGAAATTGGAGTTTTTAATTTAAAAATGCGTGGGTTACTGTAGGATGGGTTGTTGTTATGAATTAACAACTACATTATAGACATAAGCGTATTTATTAAACGTCTTAGTCGTTATCTAAGTCTGTCTGTGTGTTGTGGCCTAGTAGGTGAGAATGTAGTTTCACCAATGGCAGGTTGTACTCCGGTGTGGTGTGGTCAACAGCAATTGAGTGAATGCTGCCTGTGCAGCCAGTTGACCGGAGATGCACGGTAGAATGCACCACAGAGAGCTGAGCAGAGGGCAGCACTGTTGGGAACACATCACATTCCTAGCTCAGCCGGGGCTGGATGCTGCTAGGTGCTAGTCCCACGGCTCAGCAATGAATGCCCAGTATAGCCCTGCCTCGCTACTCCTTTTGGTGCTGGACAGTGAATGTTTTACTGTCAGATGTTGATACTCCTTTTGATTAGCAGTGAATGCTGTTACTCTTTTCGATGAGTGAGAGTGCTGTTAGAAGACAAGCCAAAGTGCTAACAGATGGTAGAGACTTGCGCCAAGCGCAAGTCAACTTCCCTCAGTTTGTTTAGCCACTCCTGCATTTGATCGCATCGCTGGGCTCTGTAACAGACACTTTAACTGTAACTGGGAAATATGCTTTCGCTAATGATTTTAAGTCAGACTGAAGGCCTTATCTGAGCTTACCAAAGACTGGTACTCAAGCTGCACTGAACTTAAGTTATAGAGGTTTATACTGTGGTTGGTTGGTTGTCTGGGTTTTGAGGCCAGGCTGGCATTGTCGCAAGCTGGAGATAAGCGACTATTGGCAGGCACATAGGTGAAGCCACCGCGCCTGAGGTGGGGAATGTGGGCTGTGATCCTACTTTGCATTATGTACCCTGGCATTTTCCTTCAACTGAGGAAAGATCACGGAATCCGAAAGGTGCTTAGCTGATCAGCGCCGAGCACGATTCATTTAGTTGACATTGCCATTGTCTAGCGGTGACCTCAACTGACCTGCTGACCCCTGCCACCCATGGCTTTCACGTCAGGCGACGGGGGACAAACTCTGGTCAGCATTGGTATCTGCCGAGTTGCCAAACTAGGGAGTTCCTGACGTTGGCTTACTTTGAGTCAAAGGTCGCAGTTAGGGCTCTACTGTGGTCGGTGAAGTGTGGAACACCCAGATCCTCGTGAATCTGCCTGCCACTAACGTACCAGAAGGCACCTGTAGCAAGGCAAAGACAGTTGGATTGTAGCACCAGCCTCCGGATTTGGGTGCGGCTGGCGAACCTCCAAGCGGGGCACACATAATCCATCATGGGGTCAATGAGCTGCTTATACAGCAGGACCCCATTCCTGATGGAGAGATCACTTCTGTTCAGGAGGGAACCCAGCTGCCTCATCCTTTGGGCAGTTTTTTTTCTGATTATATCGATGTGAGGCGACCAGGTGAGCCATTTAGCTAGGGTCACTCCCAGATAACATGTTGTGTCGACCCATTGGATTGATTTCCTGAAAAGTTTTACTGGTCGGGGCTTGATGAAATGCTGTCCGGCCCTCGCGAAGATTATCGCAGTGCTCTTTCGAGAAGTTTATGGAGATTCTGCAGAATAAAAGGACGGGAAATCAGACCACCCTCTGCCACGCCAGCCCGCATACCGCAACGAGATGATGTGGCTGTCTGGAAGGACGCTTCGAACATCTGACCTAAAAGGTATGATGAGATAGTTTGGACCAGGTAGGACGGGAGTTTCAGGATCATTAACTTGTAAAGGAGGCCATCGATCCAAATGGTACCGATGGCTTTGGCCATGTCGAGGAAGACCGTGCCTCTTGGCCTCTTCTCGCCAAAGTTACTGGTTATGCTTTCAATGAGGCGGACTAGCTGCAAGGACGTGCTATGCCTGGGTCGAAACCCAAACTGCTCGTCTCGTGAGCCTGCGCTGGCTTACATCACTTAGGGCCCTGGCTAACAGGATCTTTTCAAATCATTTACAAAATGTGTCCAACAGACTAATGGGCCTATAGGATGAGAGCAGTGCCAGATCCTTGCACGGTTTAGGGATGGAGATCACTCGGGCATGCTTCGACACTGTTGGGAAGTGATGGGTGCAGAGAACCACATTGAAAATCCAGAAGAGGGGGGATACCGCTGGTTGGGGAAGATGCTTCAAAACCCTGTTCAGAATACCGTTTGGGCCTGGAGCCCTGCCGGCCTTGAGACCACTGATGGCTTCGTAAACCTTGTCAGGGTTGGTTAGCTTGAGTTTGCTAGCAGGGATCAGGAAGTAGGACCTCAGCGCAATGTCAACCATCTCAATAACTTCCAGGATTGAAGGAATGGTTGTTAGTTGAAACAGCCTTGAGACTGTCGGCCAGGGCTTTGGCTTTGTCAGAGTCCGAGAGAGCGATACACCCCCGGGGGACCAGGGGGAGATGGAGTAGGAACTCTCACCACCCGTTTCATCATCCTGCACATAGAATGGTCTTCAGCATCGAGGAATTCAAGTGTCGCACTCCACTGGTCGTTCCTCAACTCGTTCAGCCGTCGGGTTACCAACCTCTGCAGGCGGTTGACCTAAGCTCTCAGAGTGGGTCCCTGGTGACTTGCAACTGCCTCTGTAGCCGGTTCTTCAGGTGTACCTCATTCTGAATGCCAGCCGGTATCGGGGACCGCGGGTTGTCACGCGGGTGATTCTTGGGAGTGGAAGCTGCCAGATCCTTCAGAACGGCGCCAGACATGTTCTCAACGCACGTGTTTATTGCCACTCCATTGTGAAATTCCGGGTTGATCGGAATTTTGTCATCCAGGTGGGCCTGGAAGTTGGTCCAGTCAGTGCGCTTGAAATCAAGGCAATCCAATGGGTGTAGAAAGGATGAATGATACATGGTGTCAATAATTACCGGTAGGTGATCCGGACTCAGTGCAGAACATGAAGTCAGATACACTGGGGAAGAAAGGTCTTTTGTTTATTACGATATCCAAGATGTCGGGAGTAGCAGAGGGATTGTATAGATTGGTGGTTGGAGTGCCTGGACCAAAGATCAAACAGGAATTTTCATCGGCCTAATCACATAAGAGTTTTCCTCATCTCGTGCTCAGCTGAGATTTCCAATCCACGTGTTTAGCATTCAAGCTATCAGCCAACAGGACCAGCAACCCACCACAGAAACAAGCGGACAGGTCCGAACCTGAAGGTTTGTCCGGGGTTTAGGAATGTCTCACTTGAGGCATATATTGACACCATGTTGATTGAGAAAGTGCTCCAATTCAAGCTTCCTGCTGCATTGCTCGTTTGCATTCCAGCAGGTGAGGTGCAGAGCTTTTCCCCGCTTCGTCCTAGGGCGTGCTGCCATATTCAACTACAAATGGGATAACGGTTTTTAGGACTGCCCGCGGGTGGGCAACCCCAATAGCAAGGGAAGAGATAGACATGAGTAGCCGATGAGTCAGCTCCACACATGCTGCAAGGGGAAGGTTGTCGAGGAGGTCAGAGATACCCTCGAGTGGAGAAGGGGTAGGATGTGGGGGTACCACCAGTTTAGCTGGATTAGGTTTGTCAGCCATGGTTTTGACACTCGTGACTGCTTGTTTTTTGGTATTTACAGTAGCCAGCTTAGGGGCTGCTGTGGGTTTAGGCTCAAACTTCTTTGATGTGGCCACCTACCTGGTGGTGGTCATCTCTGCCTGCTTAGGGGCCTCCGTCACCAGCTTAAGATTAGGATTAGGGTTGGGGTAGAGGTGGCCTTTACAACGCGCCCTCCTCGGACAACGTGATTCTTCCCTGTGCTCAGGTTCCTCTACTCAGCAGCGGGCCTGGCCCACTCAGCTTTTGGGGCGGCCTGTAGTGGCATTCTCTTGGTCTCGTATGGTGCCTGCCTTGCAAGAGCCACCTTTGCTTCTTTCCAGTTTACACAGTTCTGGTAGTTCGCCATGTGGTCATCCCCACAGCTACAGCACTTAGGCTGTCCCTTCGGGGCCAGGCATTCACCAGAGAGTTGAGATCCACCACACATGACGCACCGGGGCGCATATCTGCAGTTACACTGCGTGTGTCCAAAAAGCTGGCAGTGTTTGCACTGCAGAAGGCCTCGTGACACAATGTACGACTCCACCATCACTCGCAGACCTCAGAGCCCGGTGAAGGATTGTACCCTTGACACTTCAGGGCCCCACACCACGGAAACTATGAAGTGAGGGGTAGAAGGGCGATTCTTTGTGTTGTCCTGGTTGTGGCGGCTCTAGCGGAGCTGCGTGTCACCCTGGACATGAATGTTCAGGGTTTCCAGTAACTCACAGATGGCGCTCTCAGGCCTGGATCTTGATCAGTAGTAGTACGCAGTAGTCCTCTAGTACCAAGAAGGTGTGGAAGTTGTTAGAAGCCTGGGCAGATGGGCTTTTGTCCAGTGCTACATATGGACTGCCTGCTCTGTGATTGGTTAGCAGGAAGAGCTTTTAGGAGTGGTAGGGCAAATGACTACCGGTTGATGGTTGGTGATGTTGTGTGGAAAGGACTGTTTCTGAACATGTGGGATGTTCCCCCCAGATGTTTACCTTAACATCAATGTGAAACTAAAATCAAATGTTACATAATGATGAGTGGTGAGTAGGTCTGATTCAGAAAGTTTAAGACGTCGTAGCATTGTGAAAGTGTATCTGCCGTGGCTGATGAATAAATAAAGTTGCATGCAGTTGTTACAGCTGTTATGTTATATGTCTGACTCTTTTATTAGCATGCTGACAGCTCATTGATAGTCAGATTGTCGAATTGAGAAGTTGTCGAGTTAAAGTGTTCTGAACATTCATGGGTGATATTGTTGAAAGGTCATCTGCAATACAAAAGTTAGTGGGATGTAGCTGACATTGAATTTAAATGAATAGTCATTAAACATTCTGGAGGAAACAAAATAATTATCAAAGGGAGCAAGTTCAACCCAATAAACATTTCATAAAGCCAGGCAGAGGAATTTTCAATGCCAAAGGCAAAAGAATTCTGGAGTGTGTGTGTGAGAAAAATGTGAAAATGACCAGCCCATTACCAGAGGGACAGTATGTATTAAATAATTGGAAGACACCATATCCCAAAAAGTTTCATTCAGCACCAATTGGACTGTAAGAATTGTGCAACATAAAGGGTTAGTTCTTGTTGGGAGAACTACATTAGTGGAAAAGCATACTGGCACCATATAAGTAATAATTGATACAAATCTTTACTTTTTATGACAAATGGGTAATGCGTGTGAAACCCCATTCTTCTTTGATGTGCCAGTCAACACTACGGTTGGTACCAAAGGATCAAAATTAGTACTTTTAAAAATAACATGGCATGGAAAATTGAGAATAACTGTGATTGTTTCAATTCTGGCTGATTTGAGGAACCTGACACCATTTGTTGTCCCAAAGAAACATAATATTCTGAAAGATAAACTTCGTGGTGGAATTGTATGTAAATGTCATGAGAAAGGGTGGATGACAGAAATCATGGTCGAATGGCTGAGAGATGTCTGGGACAAAGACCAGGTTCTCTTGTAAAGAACATCGGATTGCTGGTTTTAGATGCTTCCAAGGGCCACGTAACAAAGTACGGGACAACTGTAACCTCGAAATGCAGATCTAGTGATCATGACCCCTCAATTTCAGATTCTTGATATTGTAGTTAACAGACCTTTCAAGGATTGACTGTGTCATCTGTATAGCATATGGCTACTGGCTGGGAAGTGCCAGCTAACTGCAGCAGGAAGAATAAGCTTATTTGAGTAATACTTGGGCAGTGGATTAAGACTGCTTGGAATGATACTATATTAGAATCCAGTGTCAAGGGGGTTTAAAAAGTGTCATGTTGTATGATATGAATGGAACAGAAGAAGCTGTTTAGTGGTAGGAAGATCATGAAGAGAAAACTTCTTCCAGTGATGCAAGTTTTGACATGCACTAGTTAACTCAGTGATGTGTTTTAACCTTTCACTATAGTAATACTCTAATGTTTTAGCTGTAATGATTATTTAGTTCCATAATATTAAGCATGCAAGCACTAAGTAACATAAACACCTGGCTATTGTCAGTACAGATATTTCCCTGAAAATTGAATATTGTGAAGGGAGAAGTGGGGGGGTGGGGGTGGGGTATGCTCATCTTATATTGGAGTAAATATAGTATATAAAGTTTATTATAAATAACATAGAAATTTCCGTCAACACAACTATAATTATGTACATTAAAATTACTACAACATGTTTCGACCCTTGGGGGTCATCTTCAGGTCGAGCTTAGGAACCTATTTTTACATCACCTTTTTGCCATAAAAATGTAAAATAGGTTCCTAAGCTCGACCTGAAGAAGACCCCCAAGGGTTGAAACATGTTGTAGTAATTTTAACCTACATAATTATAGTTGTGTTGACGGAAATTTCTATGTTATTTATAAAAAACTTAATGATTTTTACACAACGGGATGAATTCTATTAGTAGTATATAAAGCTTTTTTCATGATTTTGTGCCTGGCAGGCTATCCAGTGGTAAATGACCCGCTGTATAATCACACGGTTTTTGGTCCTGAGAAGGGGAGAGGTGGGAACATCGGCAAGACAGATGAGGAACTCATCCGGGACCTGATAAATATCCACAATGCAGAGAACTGGCTGGGTATGGATGGAGACTCTGAACTTAGTATGTTCAAGCCCCTCAAGGGAGATATGGATGATGGGCTCAGTTCACTGTCTGGAAAAGGTAAAAATGATACCTAAAAGTTTGTATCAGTGTTTGGTTTATTACAGCACAAGTATGACAGACAACACTGTTTACTGTCTGAGTATTGTAAAAGACAATTGTCCACCCTTCATCAGCGGATTGTCATTCTTCAAACCATCTAGACTAGCTCTGTGGCCCACCCAGTCTTGTCTGTGCTGGATACTGGGCTCTCTTTACCTGGAAGTAAAGTGACCATGATGTTAACTTAACAACTCATCACCATCTAGTGCCAAAGCTAAGACTGAGGGGAGCTATACATTCACTCCCCATAAGCCTACATGGTGTGCACAGGAATAATTTCGTCTGTATAGGTTATGTGTTAGTTTTTGGCTGGTGGTGAACCTAAGAGGTTTGGTGGATGGTTGTACTCTGTACATGAGATGGCATGGGTAGGGTTTTGGTTTTGTTCTGTCTGCCAATCTCCTTTCACTATCACTGTATAAATGACACACTCCTCACCTTCCACATGACAATTTTACTGGACAAAAATGAGCAAATAAGTTATTCCTTTATGAATCTCATACAGGTGTGTGTGTGTGTGTGTCTCCCCCCCCCCCCCCCCCCCCCCCCCCCCTTCCCTTTCTTTCCT
>Ga0123355_10021988_pt1 | contig 10219 bp, 11 predicted proteins | sample TergutEmb28metaG_3_FD_89872 | JGI IMG/M metagenome (GOLD analysis project Ga0123355, IMG submission 89872) | Embiratermes neotenicus P1 segment gut microbial communities from Petit-Saut dam, French Guiana - Emb289 P1 | ecosystem: Host-associated > Arthropoda: Insects > Digestive system > Gut ... | reverse complement strand
TTTCTGGCTGCGAAGTGTTACTCACTCTTGTTTGTATTGGTGCGAGGTTCCTCGTTCTGGACCGGTATTGTTGCGGATATTCCTTTCTTGTGTCTCTTGTCACTTACACATTCACTTACTCAAACACTGGCACTATTCTTGGTTTTACAGTGCATAGTGTCTTGTTAGTCTGGGTGCTGTTATAGTAACCAACGTAGAACTGTGAGGTTTCGTTCATGAGTTTACGACTTAGTAGGATCTTCACTTCACCCAACATTATTTTATATAATATATCACACAGTTGGCTGGATATTTGGAATGTGTGTAACCTCTTTGTATTTGCAGCGTGGTATTTATAGTGCGTTTTCTGGGTTCTCAACTCTCGTATAGTGGTGGACACTATGTTGAGGTGCTTGGGCTGTCAGCTGCTGGGGAGTTGGGATGGGACACTAAGTACTGTAAAACCAAGAATAGTGCCAGTGTTTGAATAAGTGAATGAGTAAGTGACAAGAGACACAAGAAAGGAATAGCCGCAACAATACCAGACCAGAACAAGGAACCTCGCACCAATACAAACAAGAGTAACACTCCGCAGCCAGAAACCGCCTCACAAACATAAAATAAAACACGCCGGAATTATTTCACAGATACAGAGACATAGCGTCCCACCACGAACTACAACGTGGCACTCGTAATAGTACGACTATACCAGTGACAATATAATGATGAGCATCATGGACACGGTCCCACCTTAGTCAAATAATGTACTAAGTAAGCTAATTAATGTATTCGTAGTTACAGAACAGTAGCACGAGACACCTCGAGAAACCGTAGTATTAAGAAAACTTCAATACCATAATTACCTAATGCAATCCATAGATAACTTCGCACATAACGAGATCTCGGCCCCCCCCTTCCTTACATGCACCTTGTATGACTTAACCTCTAGACACCTGATGATGCCCCCATGAAGGGCCGAAACATGTAGTGTTGTAATACGCAAAATAGATTAACACAGTTGTGTTGACTAAAATATTATTACATTGTTATTTTACCACACAACGGGGATGACCAACCTCAAGATTATAGACTCAAAGCATTAAGTGGCATTCTGTTGTTTCTGAATAGCAAATACATACCTTGCGAAAAGCAACCTTAATGAGTCAAAGTCCAGTTTCTGCGAGAAAATGCTCATCCCCACCACTGTGTTCTTATTTTAAATACCGAGAGTGAATTGACGAAGCTGTAGGGTGCGAATTTGTCTCGGGTTTGTTTCCAACGAAATTCAAATAAATTTGAATCAAAATTTATGAAAATTTGTAGGGTTATTAATGTGTCGGTTTGATACAGATATATGTATTTAAATGTGCCGTGTGTGGCAGGAAGTAAATGTATTGGCTTTTAGGGTCTTGAAGCATAACGAATGTTACTTCGAACAAAACGTAAAGTGCAGTTGAGCAATTTAAATGATACATATTTTTGTGGAATGACAGCATGTGTTATTGTAATTTGTCACGTGATTACACATTTCATTAGCATAACGTCACAATAAAATTACATGATGAAAATAATAGAACACAATTACTACCGTTCTTCTGTAGTGGCTTGATTATGGCGCGATTCCAAGAACTGGAATTAGTCGCCAAAATAGTATACAATTAGCTTGTGTGTGTGATTGGTAATTAATTAAGAACATACATTTGTGCTTTCGGTCATTGTTGCACTCCATCAGCACATATTACTTGGCTTCGTGAATGCGCATGCGTTCTGTTTGACATTAAATCGGTTATGTGTGATGAAGCAATGATCTGCAAACGGTGGTACGTGTACCGCTGTTGATAGGGAAAGTTATTTGGCAATTATCAACTCTTTTCATAATGCAATTCGAAATACTGAAAAACACAACATATTCGTATCGGTTTGGTTCATCGTGTTAATTTGTCATGAAATCTACAAAACTAACTTGCCTTGAAATTAATGTTTATCGGATCAAGTACAGTACAGTCGTATGGCTTCTACAACTTCAAGCATGTGTGGTCGAAAGGTTTAGACGCAGGTGCGTAATATAAATAGTAACAGCAGAACCTCAAAATGCCAATGAAAACTATTTTGAAAGAAAAATCCAATTATCCACATATTATGCTTATCTGGATGAATCTTCCTGCCAGTTAATCCGGATAATTGGAGTTGTACTGTACGTTTTATGTGTATATTTAAATGGAAAACTTTTACAAGGTGTGTCCAAAAATACTAGCCTACACTACGAATATAAATACAGACTGCCTTCTGTCACGTAATTTCAACTTACGACTGAATATTGCAACACGTTTGAACACGTGCTATAGTGCGCAGACCACAGATAGAGATGACGTCATGATGTCATGGCTATTCGTTTAGGCTGTTCGTTTGGTCTCTGACAGTGGTCACTATTGAGGGCGAACTACATAAAACTGGGCAGTAATAAACAATTACAGTCGCAGTGCCCGAAGTTGGAAAGGAAGCAGCCGACACGGAATGATTAGATATTCTTTCGATGGAGACAAACTGATATTCAAATGGCTCAGCACAGCAACAGGTAGGGGAGCACAATAACATTTACTGGTATGTTATAACATATAACAGCCAGCTGAAGCATGCAATAAACCTTCATAGCACGCTCAGTAATGTGACCATTGTGTGACTGTAATTGTGTGTACAGTGTAATGTTAACAGAAGGGAATTTATCGGGCAAGATGATAATTTGTTTGATTTCATTAATTTTAAACATTTATTTTATCACTTCTCTGTACAGAGTACATTACCTGTGCATTGAGTTAAATTGTGCACGGGAAGTAAATAGGTATGTGTGTTATTGTTCACAAGAAGTAAATTTATATATGTGTTATTGTGCACAGGAAATAAATTTATATATGTGTTATTGTGCACAGGAAATAAATTTATATATGTGTTATTGTGCACAGGAAAAAATTTATATGTGTGTTATTGTGCACAGGAAATAAATTTATATATGTGTTATTGTGCACAGGAAATAAATTTATATGTGAGTTATTGTGCACAGGAAGTAAACTTATATGTGAGTTATTGTGGACAGGAAGTAAATTTATATGTGAGTTATTGAGCACAGGAAATAAATTTATGTGTGAGTTATTGTGCGCAGGAAATAAATTTATATGTGTGTTATTGTGCACAGGAAATAAATTTATATGTGAGTTATTGAGCACAGGAAATAAATTTATGTGTGAGTTATTGTGCGCAGGAAATAAATTTATACGTGTGTTATTGTGCACAGGAAGTAAATTTATATCTGAGTTATTGTGCACAGGAAATAAATTTATATGTGAGTTAATGTGCACAGGAAATAAGTTTATATGTGAGTTATTGTGCACAGGAAATAAATTTATATGTGAGTTATTGTGCGCAGGAAATAAATTTGTATGTGAGTTATAGTGCACAGGAAATAAATTTATATATGAGTTATTTTGCACAGGAATTAATTTTGTATATTTGTTATTGTGTACTGGAAATAAATTTATATGAGTTATTATGCATAGGAAATAAATTTGTATGTGAGTTATTGTGCAAAGGAAATAATTTTATGTTACTTATTGTGCACAAGAAATGAACTTATATGTGACTTATTGTGCATAGGATGTAAATTCATATGTGAGTTATTGTGCACAGGAAATAAATTTATTTATTAGTAATTGTGCACAGGAAATAAATTTATATGTGAGGTATTGTGCACAAGAAATAAATTCCACTTACATTTCTCACGGGATATAAAGCATCTAGTTAACATGTGATTACGTGTAAGGGTAATGTGTAATTGACATTAATGAAACAACTTTTTGATTACGCGGGATGAATTTATTTTAATCCATGCATAACCTTTTGATATCCATAATCAACCACGACATTTGGTAGAAAAAATTTAATGTTTTGCGAGTTGATCCAGTTCTATATGGCGGCTCTGCACATGCACAGTGTTGTACCGCCTGCTTATGTACAATTATGCAACACTCACGGCTATCGTCTAAACGTTCCAAAGAGTTCTTCGAAGAGGTCGGAACAACTCAAATCGCACTGCATAAAAAAGCACTTTCGTTTCTCGTGCACACATATATATGTAATTAAACATTTTGTGTATTGAAGTGGGAAATAATATAAATTATTCGTTTATGAATACAAACAAAATATTTATAGTAATGAACAGCAAACCTACAATCCAATAAACATATGTAAATATCAATATAGCTCTCCAGCATTTCTACAGTATCATTTTATTAATTTTAATAAGATACATACTTGCGTATACACGAATACGAGAATGACCTAAAATTGTTAACGAGTAGGCTCTGAGGATGTTAAATACTGATAAAATATGTAATAATGAATATAAATATAATAATGAACTATATAAATATAATAATAAATATAATATAATTGTAAAATATTTAACTATATAAGTGATAAAAAGATGCTGAAAGTGGTGCAATTGGCTGGACGTGTAGAACATGTACATTATAGCGGTTGTGTTCTGAATATATTTCGGGTCTCCGAGACAGACAAAAATGAACCTCAGTCATTAAGTTCAAAACCAAAAGAGAATAACAATTTAGTACGTAATATGTATATTGAACTTAAACCCTGCTTTTATAATAACCTCAAAAAAATTTTGCTCCAATAGAAAATAAATCGGAATATTGTTAAATTTATTTTATTAAGTGAAAAGTTCTGACTTTCTTTAATTAGAATGAGATATAATTTGCATATTTTGAATTTTTATATAATTAACATGTATTGTCTCACAGCCACACCAATTCCATTGTTCCTTATTCTACGTCACAAAATAAAAATTTTAATGAAACATGTAGCCTAGTTTTAACTGAAGAAAATAGTCAAAATATTTACAAATTAAATGTCTTCCTCGGAGTTCGAAATCAGTAAGAGGGGAATTTGTTGATGCAACAGCGGGTTAAGTAGCGTTTGAGACGCATCGAGAAAGCAAGACTGGTACAGAACACTGCTACAGGATTGAGACAAGAGTTAAGACAAAGGAAACATATTTATATTTCCTTCACGTACAGTAAATAGAGATACAGAACAAAATCCCTTTCAATCGTCTTGTAGTAAAATGAAAAGAATGTCAAGAGGAAGTAAGAAGGCACATAGCTGCGGCAAAAACAATAGCAAGTCCCAACACAACTTTGGCAGCATTTCGCGTCTTTTTATTTGGCGAATTTGTGCCATCCCATTTATGGAAAAAGAGTATTTCATAAGATGGCGGGAAGTCATGCAATAAGAAAAGGTTATCACACACAGAGAAAGTACACAGGAAAATCAGAGTCCAAACAGAAAGGCAAATTGGAAATATGTAAGAATCTCCGAAATAGTGTGTGATTTATATATAAACTTGATGATATTTGTAGGAACGGCGAATAATGCAGCCACAATCCACACTCCACAAATTGTAGCCGCAGTAACACGCCGTGATATTTGTGAAGAGACACGGACTTTTAGGGGATTCGCTGATACCCTGTAGCGCTGGAAGCTAAACACAGCTACAGAGTACGCTGTCAGCCCGACTGCCATTTGATAGCAAAATTGAAAGAATACAAACCCAATGTAAAAGTTACCAAGTGTTGGAAATTAACAAATCTAGAGTAGCAAATATGAATGTTTGCGTTAAAAGAATTAGATCGCTTATAGCCAAATTAAGGAAGTACATGTTGGATATATTTCGCATATCCTTGTCGCTTGTGATAATTATGAAAAGGATGACACAGCCTGTTATACCGAATATAGAGAGAACAATAAGTACTGGAAATCGTACGTGTCGAATGAAATATTTGTACTCTTCACAATGTATAGATTTTTGTTTCTCATTTTCGTATCTTTCACAATCCAAGTCACATATATATCATGTATTGTCCTCTAAGGACTGATTTTTCTCTAAATCCCCCAAAGATACGACATTCTCTTTGCTCGGTGTAACACATTCTGTAGCCTTTGCCTCATAGAATGTCTCTATGTCACGATGATGACAGCATCACAACAATTCCAGCAGCTGACGGTTACAATGTAGCGGGTTGTCATACAGTCAGAGTACGGACAGTTTTGGCAATAGTTTTAATATATTTATATCTAGACTTCTCAGATTATTGAAGCTCAGGTCGAGCCATTCCAACGCACCGAACTTTGCAAATGTTTCAACTGACACAGAACTTGCATTCCTGCCTGATATACCGAGAGGTTTCAAGGAACGTGAAGTGATAAAATGACGGTCATTTGGTACTTGAAGGTCAGAGTTCTTTGACAAAAACAGTTTTTGGAGATTCGGTAACCCCGAGAACGTGTCTGGTTGGAGGTACTGCAGTTTGTTTCCTTTCAAATTTATATATTTTCTTTTAAGCAACCCACGGAATACATCACTTTCCAAGTGTCCAATTTTGTTATAGTCTAAGCGAAGATATTTCAGATGACTGAACGTCTCACGTATGCCTGGTATTATTTCACTTATTTCGTTACGATTCGGATACATTTTGTGCAGTTTCGGCAATAATTTCAATATATATACATCAAGACTCCTCAGATAATTGTAGCTCAGATCAAGCCATTCCAAAGCACTGACTTATGCAAATGTCTCAACTGACACCGAACTTACATTGCAGCCTGATATACGCAGTACTTTCAAGGAAGATGAAATGATGAATGGACGGTCGGTTACTATTAGAAGGCCAGGAATATTTGACAAATCTATTTTTTTGAGATTGGTTAATCCTACGATGAAATGTGGATGGATAGACCGCAGTTCGTTACATGTCAAATTCAAATACTTTAAATTAACCAACCCCGAGGATTCATTACCTTTTAAATGTTCAAATTAGTTATGCGATAAATTAAGATATTTCAAATGTTTGTTTTTCTCAAATGTGCAAGGTATTATTTCACGTAACTCATTATGCCGCAGTGACAGACGTGTCAAATTAGTAAGCCCATTGAATGCTCCAAACTTTATTGCTTCCAGTCCACAGCGGTTGAGGGAAATTTTCTTCAGCTTTTCCAGTCGTATCGAAATAAAACTGTCATTCTTCAAATATGTTATGATGTTGTAATGAAGCTTGAATTCTTGGTCGATTGAGGAATAGACTAAAGGAATATTGTCTATTGATTCACTTGAACAAGCGACATGACATCTCCTTAGGGAACAGGATTCCCAACATTTCACATGACACGTTACTGTCACTCATACTTGCAAGATCACCAATAACAACCAGAATTTCACAGCAGGCCTTTGAAGCAAAAGCGACGCCAACACCACAGTCAGTCTTGATGGCATGGCGAGCTGCTGCAATCTGCACAGAGAGAGGAACTGCAGTTGAACGTTACTCTGTTTGTTATTATGACGTGGCGAAGAATAAGATGAGGACATTACAGAGCAGAGCATTTGAATGAGTGCGAAATTTGGGAAATTGTATTTGAACCCTCGGTTAGTAATATACCTCGTCATGAGAGATACCGTACGTTACAGGTTAGGTCGCTTTCTGCTTTACGGTTCGATGCATTTTAGAAAATGCCATAGCAGACTTTTTCTTAATTGATATCAGCTGAATTTTGCCGTGTACGTGGAGACTGACTCAGGGCTGATTTTGAAGGACTATAACAAGAAAGAAATATTATATGTGTATGAAAATTATTGCGCTTCAGTTTGTACAATAAAATAGTGCTGAATGTGGTTGGGCTTTTAAAGTTCATTTCGTAATGTCCACATTGAGGCTCAGCACATTTGGCTAATGTTACTTGGTTATGTTATTAACAACTGTATTCTAAACTTTTGACGCTGCATCGGGTTTTAGCGTTAGATAATGTAAGGCTATTATTTTGTTTTTATTGTGCTTTTTTAAAACTTCTAAATTAATTAAATTTGTGTACGCCTACTTTATTTTTGTAGCTCAACACTTGTAATAATGTAACTTTTGTAAATCGCACCTTAACATTTTTAGAGTACATTTAGGCTTTGAGTTGGCAGCAGGCAAGTAACACTTGCATATCAACATTCGTGAGTCCCGGTTAACTGCGCGACCTGTTGAGGATTGTAATGCTTTGTAAAGACAAATAATAGGTATACTCTTTTGGAAGTAATACGACGTTTCGCACGAAGCAGGTATCAGTGATCTGCTTAGAAAACCAAAACGGAATAGCGGCAGCATTACCACAATTATTGTGGCTAAGACGACGCTAGTGCGAGGTTACGAATTCATTCTAACATATTGTCTGTAGGGACGTAGTTTAACCCAGAACCATTACACTGGAAGGCATGAATCATTAATGTCTGGTCCTGAAACTGTCGGTATGTACCGAACGCTAACACCCCGCGCCACATATATACACGTATTATTGCATACCCTAGCATTGTGCCTCTGTCTCGAATAATGAAAATCTCCACGTTTCTGTTTCCATCTCAAATGATTTCTCATGTAACAACTGCTAAAATGATAGCACGTGTTGCTGTTGTGTTCCACATGCATGGTTAAAGCACTATTCTTGCTTCATATTTTCATGTTGTGTTTTCTTTATATCTGCTGTTGACGAACATATTGCTGTAGGTCACACACACTTCTGTTAAATATGTACCGCATATCATTTCATTCCATTGTTAACACAAAACACTGACTCGAAAAATCTCCTTATTCCACACATCACACAATTTCCAAATATTACGCCTTACTGTGACTCACACATTCAGTCGCACAACGTCGGAATCAGGGGCTCGGTTTCGAGGACTGCCCGGTCCATTTGACTTTCACTACATACAAGTGATAGGTTTTCATTCAAAAACTTCCGTTTTACCCTGTCAACACCTTTCCACCAATGATCTGTATTCACGTTGTACTGTGTATTCTAATTGCTGTGAAATCTTTTACTGCGTCTTTCAATGAAAATACCGTACATAACACTTAAGAATAGCTGCGAATGCCTCGGTAGGGAATAGGGTGTGTGTTCTTGCTCAGAAACTGCCGGTTTGATGATACATATAATATAATTAGGTAGGTGAATGTATATGTCGAATGATTTAAACTAGTCCAATTATTGTACATGTTCAGGCTAGGGTTCAAATTTTTTTATTAATTTTGTTTATTATTTTCAACTTCGCATTTGCTACCATTATGTGCGTCATATTCGTTAATTTCCTAGTGTCTACCTGTCCCAGGGTGTAAGCAGATGACGTGATCGTCACTAGACTGTTCTGGAACACTCCTGCTTACGTGGTAGGTTATTCAGATTAAACTGCTTAGTGGTGTTTTGAGTTCCTTAGTGGTGTTTTGAGAAACAAAGAGTGACATGGCGACGCGTCGGGGCGGCAAACGACAGACTCGAATGGGTAGCTAGAAGTCTAGGAGCTACATTCGTAGAACCGAACATTTGGATTCGAGATTTGGACTTTGGTAGGGATGGACTTCACCTAAACAAAACTGGAGCGAAAGAACTTGGCGAACTCTACTCCAGATTTTGTGGAATAGACGGCGAAAGTCGGAAGGTGCTAAGCAACTGACCACACATGGCGGGGAGCGAGTTCACTGGGGAGACATCAGAAAGATCCAGAAAGAAGGCAGATCAAAAACATTTTAAATTGGGTCTGGAAGCCGTGGAGGCAGAAGAAATTGTGGAAAAAGAGATGATGGATAATGCAGGCAAGAAGAGAAAAGGAGGGGCAAGGGACGAAATCCAATCCACGGTACCGGCGCCCAAAAATGAGGGCAAGTCACTGTTTCTGCTACAGACGGGGACGACATCAACACAGACACACATGACGGCTGGCTGGAAAATGACTGAGAGTGACGAGCCGACAACAAAACCGGAGAGGAGGGAGACCGAAGATAAAGCAGAGGGGAAACGTGTGGCGGCTACAGTGGGGCACATATCTGGGAGTAAACCGCTGGTTTGCTGCAGGTAAACTGTAGGAGCATTTGCAATCAGACTTTAGAATTCTGGAATTTAAATGATACATACAACCCTGATGTTGTAATAGGCACGGAGTCATGGCATAGTGAGGAAATTAACAATGCCGAAATTTTTAGGGACGACTACATAACTTTCAGGAGGGATAGGTGTTCGCGGTGTGGTGGAGTATTCATTTGCGTTAAAAATTACATCGATTGCAGGGTGCTATGGACTGATGAGGTTTTTGAGATGATAGCAGTTGAAGTCAAAGGCATAAACCCAAAATTAGCATGGGAAG
>Ga0123355_10021987_pt1 | contig 10220 bp, 6 predicted proteins | sample TergutEmb28metaG_3_FD_89872 | JGI IMG/M metagenome (GOLD analysis project Ga0123355, IMG submission 89872) | Embiratermes neotenicus P1 segment gut microbial communities from Petit-Saut dam, French Guiana - Emb289 P1 | ecosystem: Host-associated > Arthropoda: Insects > Digestive system > Gut ... | reverse complement strand
CTCCCCCCCCCCCACCCCTTGGATGAGTCTCTGTATATGTTATACAGAACCAACAACTACATGTTTCAGCTTTTATTCAAGCCGTCGTCACGCCGCACAGCAGTAACAAGACGGTGTAACGTGCAACAGTACAGATATTATTACTCCAGATTGAGATCACAAATTTTTCACGTTCCGTGTTCGTAAATATCGTGCACAATAACATATTGCCATAAATCCTTTTTAGTAAAACGGTCAAAACAATATGAAGCTGCTCGCTATCTGGAAAAGTAGCTGCACAAAATATTTATAAAAATAAAGGACTAATAATCATTCAAATCATACGCAGTCGCCATAAATGTAACCTGTGGATGTAAGTCCGGAGGATTTACACTCTGCTGTACGATGTTCAGTGTCGATCTAGGAATCCGTGTATTACATAAGATGCTTGAATTGTTATGATATTGAACATCTGTAAGATTGATGGAAATATATGTCTTGACTTTTATATGTCGTATGTTTTAGCAACAAGAATGCAGACAACTGATGCGAAATCCACATGAGTAAGAAATCGATGCGGGATGTTGTAGACCTTCTCGTACTTAGGCCTATATTCACTAAGGGTGATAAATAATACTAAAATTGTATATTAAATATGTTTAACGTGTTTACGGTAATGTATGCTATGTTTCATTTCTTACGAATTCCCAAAACAGACATTTGCAGTAGCTGACATGACAGTGTAACAAAGCCGTAAGAAAGTAACAATGCTGAGTTATATACAAGGATTATCAACCGAGTAGCATCAATCTGTACAAAATTACTGCCTTAAGAGTTGCAGTTATTAGCTTAGTAAAATTATAGTAGAACCTAGAAAGGAATGGACAGAGATAAGCACGATGCACGCGAGAGTTCAGTGTGCTCAGAAGGGAGCACGTGCATTATGGATGATCAGTTGAGAGTCCCGGGCTCGAGATTTGTCAGAGTCACAGGATACCCAGATCCAACATTTATGCAGTTTACACAGTTCCTTTAAAATGTCCTATAACGGTGTCATCTCGGCCTCCGTATTCTTCCATTCCTAATTCGTCACTTCGTAAGCATCGCCGCTGATGCACCGGCCATTTGAGCACCCATAAGGCCATATAACGCAAAGGTCAGCTCAAAACCTGCAAGTGTCTATCATAACATCGCAATTAGCCCGTTTTGTTTACACAACTTACAGTTCTCCCAACAATAAATATACACAGGCTCTTATATTCTTTTTCGCATCTTTCAATTCTCTGTACCCCAATCAACCTGCACATCGACTTCTTTTTCCCGAAACCGGCTTGCAAGCACAGCAGCTGTGTCAATTATCCAGCCTAAAGGAACGAAGTTCTTCGGAATGTAATATGGCCTCGGGTCAACCGAGAGGACCAAATTTTAACTGTTCACCAATATGAAAACCTCAAATGTAACTTTGAAACGAATAATAAGTTTTTCCTGAATTTATTCCCCCTTTCCCCCAAACCTTACCGCCAAATCCGATGAGAACGCCATCTTTATTTGATATTGCCGACAATTTTCATTGGCTATTAGGCAGAACGTTTGTGATTCGCTCCGCTCAGTTAGTGCAAATTAGCCGCTCCCACTCCTCCACCCGTTTTATCGCCGCCAGCCATTGCATTTCGCCCTGATTCCACATCACAGTTCCGCGCGCGATCTACATAATATGCAATTGACTTTCATCTCCATTGCGAGTTCATCCCCCGCCCACTAGATGGCTATAGTATGCGGATTTCAATTGAAAGCATGGATAAACGCAAGGGCCACAGGCGTCGTTAATTCCATCCCTCTCACTGCTGAAACGTAAATGCCGAATGATCGAGGTGCAGTGATCACCCATTTTCATACTACTTTTAGATGTTTTGTGACAAGTTCCTACGAATCGAAATGAGACCACGTGGCTGGAGAGTCGGCTGCTTTCCATTCTCCTGATATATTCGCTGATCGCTGTCACCTCAGTCAAGCTCTGTCATTCACGGATGTTGATTGAGTGCTTTCATCTGCTACAGAACAACGTTGTCCTCTAATCGTGTAATGAATTCTGTGCTTCCGAAAATTAGGTTAAAAATTAACCCTTTAAACGCCGAATGAAATCCCATCTGCCATCTGCTGGCATTATTAGGAGCTCGCCATATTCTCCGCATTAGCAGGGTAAGGGTTTAATATTGTATTTTTATGCTGCATAAGGTTATCTTGTACTTGTAGCTGTCATTTCGTAAGTTCTGGAACACAATAAGAGCTTTACATTGAAGATAATTCCAATGTTCGTGACTCCAATGTTGGCGACGTTTTCGTCAGTCCCAATAAATCACGAACATCGAGACACTGCTACCTGTTAATGCGACATATTGGTTAGCACTCAGTAACTTCCAGTTCCGTGTCTACCATATATCCCGCTTGCGAGGACTTCAAGCCTCACAGCCATTCGGTATTTCAAGGTGGAGCTGCCGTGTGGTGTGGTCCAGGGGCTGTGGAAGGCACGGTAGCGAGATTGCAGCCACTCTGCGCTGTCTCAGTACGGTTCAAAACAGCTCTCCTGATATGCTACAGATTTACGTGTGTCTTCTACACAGTGCCTCATTCGTCTTGTGTTTGGACACGACACCTTCATCGTGTGGAAAGCCGGCAACCGTCGGGGCATCCCTGACAGCCGCCGTGCTCAGCAACACGAAAAAAGATGCATCATGTAGTTGCAGTTTGCTTCATTACAGTAACAGTTTTGTTTCAATGTTGGACTGTAAGGTGGAACAAGCACCAAAGGGGGAGGGGGAGGGCTGTTCCACAACGAAGACGGAGCCAATTCGCTGCTACCAGCAAAAATCAGACACTGGATGACGTCAATAAAGCACAGATGGCCTGAGCACCACACTTGTTACGGGATGAGATAAAGCTGCCGTGCTGGAAGACTCCACAAAAGAGACACCCTGTGCAACACTTGCCGCAGCTGCAAGTGCAGCTCACGACCGTCTGCGCAGTGGCGAAAGGACACTCGTCACTCGTGCAATGTCGGCTGCACGTGGTCACCAGTCACCAGTTACCAAGTCCATACAATGCAAACGGTCAGTGTGCTGTACTTATTAGCTGCATGTTTCGGTCCAGATATCGACCGTCATCAGGCTATATATACAGTCAGTAACTGCAATATACAGCAGGCTACATCTTAACTGGTTGTGAAATCCCACAAGCTTTTCGGTTATTTTGCAGTAAACTGTGTGTACGGTCTGTGCTATCTGGACGGTAATTGTTATAGTAATATTTTTCCTTAAAATAAAACGGCTGAAATGGACATTATTATATTTATAAGTACTAAAATATTTGGACTGCTGACCGGAGCTAACAAATGTAAAGCAGATGAGTCACGCCGAGTTTTCAGAAGTTGCACTTCTTGTTCGTGAAATGACCGTCAGTTAATGCTGTGTGTTGAAGCAGCAGATCTGTACCTATTTGTGAGAGGTGTGAGTACAGTGAGTGGGGAGAACGGTAACTGTGTAGACCGTACAGCAGACAGTAGGTTGGTTGCGGTCAGCCCTGTTGCTGAAGTGCTAGCAATGTAACAGCACACACACGACAGTGCGCGTTACAAGACTAGTTGTTCACATTTCGTACTTTCTTCAGATCGGTAATTAAGATTTCAATATGGCGGTGGCAGCTGCCTAATGCTTCCAACACCCCCTCCTCATCCCCCCCCCCTCGTACCACTACTAATCGTCGCTCCAGTTCACTGTTTCCATCATTCTCTCCTCTCCCTCTTCCGCTATTTTATTGACGTTCGCGCATTCTTGCCCTTCGTTTCACGCTCCGTCCTTTTTTCCTGTAAACATCAGTGGACGAAGTACAGAGAGAGAGAGAGAGAGAGAGTCTCTGCCTCTGTTGGGAATCGAACTGCGACTCCTCTGTTATTCAGAACGTAGCACAGTCACTGTACTGACTGAGCTAACCTCTGTGCGAAAAAAAAAACACTAAAGCAATGAAAGAAGAATGTAAAAGGACTAGGAATAGAGCGAAGTGTGAAGAACAGGAAGAGGAATAAGATGTGTCAGATATGTAGAATAAGGAAAACAAGAGAAACAGGGGAAAAAACAGAGCGTAGATATTCCGCCTGCAGCCTGAAGGATACAGTCAAACACACGTAGCTGTCTGTCTGTCTGTCTGTCTGTCCGCCAGACACAAATAGCTTTCTGTGTGTAGCTACAGCTGCGTGTTGCGGTCGTGTGGGCCGTCAATACAGCGCTGTACAGCACGTGCAGCGGTCACTGTGTGGCATCAGTAGCGGCTGTAAAGTGGCAGCTGGCGGTTCGAACATTATGAGTCTTCATAATGGTGAAGTCAGAATATTAAGTACTGTGACGAAATTATTAAAATGAGACATATAATGCGTCATTTTGTTACTTTAAGTTCCACGTGTGAAGAAGTCGCTCTGAAATTGTGAATGTTCAAACGTGATATTAGCGTAATATTTCACTACTGCATGTGTACATACATACATACATAAACACACATACATACATACATACACACACACACATACATACATACATACATACATACATACACAGCACTGCTGACAGTGTGCAGCGCACAGTGGAAGTGCCTTCCGCACAATGTGATTCTGCAGCAGGCTGAATGCACAATGAGTCTGTCTCTCTCGTTTCAATGGCAAACTTTTCCTGTTTACAGGAGCGCTCCCTGGGGCCGCTCAAGCGGGGACTAGATGTAAATTGTTGTCTAAACCAAGCTCAGGTTCGGTTCGTCCTCACTCCTAACTAGCGCTCTGCCGTTCCACGTGCTGCAGCAAAGGCAGACTTACACAGAAACTGCACGGAATATCGGAGGCCGGTTTGTCTTACAAACAGAAGGCTTGCATAGCGACGTTGCGGCAGATTCTGTTCATCTACCAACAGTGTTAACTGCTAAGGCGGTGACAGACAAACGAAGAAGTTACGCAGCGTCGATGGCACGGACACCTGCAGTAGGTCTGTCCAGTGCCACTGTGTCCACTGCACGTTGCCATGGACTCTCCCTTGGCCTAACCCGCTCCTTCGCGGTAACAAAGCGCCTGAGGATTCAAGTGTTCTGGGATGCTGAGCTGTGTGTGTAGTTGGGTCCAGCAGTGGACTGTCTGCCCTGAAGTTGGAAGCAATGTGGCCCGTCGAAACGACGGTGTCCATTTATCCGATAAGGCATCGTTAACTTCCCGGCAGACCGGAATAGCCAAGGGCTGGGCGGTCCGGAGTTCGAATCCAGCAGGAGTAAGAAATTTTCTATCTTCAAGGAACGTTGAGGTTGCGAATAAGTGGAGCTACGCCTCCATTCCCTCTATGTCTTCATGGTCGCAGAGAGACAATTTTAACATTTTTACCTTTACCTTTACCTTGAATCTTCAGAAGCACAAGGGGTGCAATAAAATCTCTCAATAGTCGTGAGAATGTATGCGATTGTCACATATATCCGACCTGAATTTGGTCACCCCTGTTCAGGGCAGTTCGCATCCTTGTGGCCCGCTCATTCCGTCCGCCTCTAAACGCGAAACAAACCGAGACTCCTTAAATGTGGTTTCATTAGCCAAATACGACACTGTGAATTTCTACTAGAATTTGTCGAGCCATTTCGTTTTTCATTCAGATTCCCGACAATACACGAAGTGTCTCGAAGTGTTCCGAAGTCTCTGAAATAAAAATTATCCGAAACATCGTACAGACTTGCTGTCCAAAGACAGATTTAGCAGCCTGCAATTAACTGCGCCTAAAATACAACTATTTGATAGGAGCTGACTTTTGTGGCAATGCAAGGAAAAGGCTGAGGGTGTAGGGAACAGAGTGCTGGGGTGGGGGGACAGGAAATTGGAGAAAACTGCACAGTCAGAATCTTCTTCATCTGTACTGCTCACCACATTCGGATTATCAAATCAAGGAGACTGAGATGATGGAAAGAAGGAATTCGTAGGCTGCAGGGCTTTGGTGAAAAAAAAAACGTGAAAGAAATAACTTGGAAGACCTAGGCGTCGATGGAAGGATAATATTCCTATGGATCTTGAACAAATGGGATCAGAGGGGTGGAATGGACTGAGCTGGTTCAGGATAGTGACATGGTGCTAGAGCTCTGGGCTCCACAAATTGCTGGCAACTTCTTGGCAGGAACTGTTGTCCTCTCGAGAAAGACCCTGCTCTGTGTTGTTACTTAACTGCGGTGCTAATTTTGTTTTCCTGTGGCGCTGCGGCCCAACGCGGACCATGGCCTCCTCATTCAGGAGGTTTATAGATCACACATAACGACGCACCACAGTCGGTAGGACTCCTCTGGACGAGTGATCAGCTCTTTGCAGAGACCTCTACCGGGACAACACACAAACATCCTTGCCCACAGCGGGAATCGAACCCAAAATCTCAGCAAGCGAGCGGCAGCAGACCTACGCCTCAGACCGGCACACATCTACTTACACCACTAGAATGTGCCCTTAGGGCCTTATTTATTAAGCTTCACATCTACAGTCCCAGGCAGGTCGCTGATAGCCAGAAGTTACCGGTTCTGTAGAAGGCATTTCCTGTTATTACCTACTGCTGGGTAGCCTGGCCGTCTGGAAATAATCTTATGTTCACCGAGTGGATGCAATCTGAATGAAGCAGGGAATCTATCTCCTGGTCTACCCAGGTATTACTTCACTCACTACACATTCAGTTCCAGTGCCGAGAAATGCCCAGACTGGCACTGCGCATGACAAGGAAGTTCCCACCGTCCACCGCGATCGGTCCACCCTGCTTCATGGCTCTCATTTGGCTGCAGTGTCCGAACACTACACTGCACAACAATAAGAGACACAACTTGCACTTGTTCCTGTAAACATGGGCACTTCTTAGCCTCTCAGTCGCAGCAGGCACTGTAGATGGTCTGTCTGTCTGTCTGTCTGTGACGTAGGTGTTACAAACTGATAGCGACAAATATGCATACCGTCGACAGCCCGCTCTCAGACAGTTTCTGTATCAAGGTACTTTATCTCAGTAGCCACCTGTCGGAACCGGCAGTACAGCGCTGGTCATCTGTCCCTAGCTGTTTACCATCCACCACATTACATATGCAACCCAGTCTTTCTCACTCGATACGGTTACAAAAATCAGTTGAACTAATGCGTCACAACTGTATCCGTCACATCTGTCAACATACGAACCCAAACCGCTGCGTACCTTCGCTCCCTGCTACAATCCCCACGCCACTCGTACTCCAACCTGTATGTAAACTGTCGGCGCACACTGGTGCCACAACATTGCGGTCGGACTCCATATAGAGTAACGTGTTTATTTCACATTGTGGTGGCAGTCCGTCCATGGATTTAATATCGTAGTTAGCTAAGAAGGCTTAGGAGCCGGTGTAGCTCAGTTGGCAGAATGACAACGTTATGGGAAGGAACACCGAGGAATCGTTGTTCCATTCCCGGCATTCTCCAAAGCATCCCAACTGGCTCAGGAGCGCACCCAGCTTACTGGTCAAGGGGTTCGGAGGGCCCTTTCTCAGGGGTCAAAGCTCGTGGACGCGGGGTACAGCCAAGTTGCAGCAGCATGACGGCCACCTGTACGTTGCACATGCCTTCGTGGCACAAGAAGGACTTTACAATATTTAACTTTACTGGTAGAAAATCTGTAACGTAAAACTGCAGACTGCCGCTGGATTTAATAATAGGCGGAGAATTACACAAATAGGTCAGGAAGATCAGACAGACGCAGCGGCGGGCCGGGAAGGAAAACTGTTTTTAAGAAACTGCAGTAGACCACACAGTCTCATTAGCTGAGAGGTGATAACTGTGGCGTAGTATGGATACAGCTGGTGTCTGTGTACACAGAACAGTGACTGGCCTGTAGCCTACATGAGACGGATCGTGCTGGATGACAGGGAATGAGTTGAAAATATTGTGCGCTGTTATTTGTCAGAATCGGAAGTTTAGCTGAGGCTACGAGTGCCCAATATGGTAACTATACGTACCGCCAGTTTGCATTCACAATTCTACGTTCTGCCCACACACTGTATTTATGTGTTTTGTGTGGATCTGAGAACAAACACCGATTATTTCCCTATACAGCATTAACTGACTGGTTTTTATAACCGAGACGGAGTGTGTTTACTGCTCGGTACGGACTGGATCTTTATATAATTCGGATTAACGTTGAACTTTCAAGATCACAGTAACATCTCAACCGGGATCTTCCCAATCGATACGTACTTCGCCCCCCACCCATGCGCTTGCTAAAAAAATTGCGATGTCTTATATTTCATGTACAATTGGAGCACATTCAAGTTTCTGCATATGAGAGAGAGAGAACGTACGAAGCCAGAACGTCCTTCACTAATGAACTAAGTCCACACAGCTCAGTCTTTTCTACAGACACAAACTGTAGCTCAGCTAATCACCATTTACACAGCTTTACAGCAAACCGAGTGTTCAGTACCGTATTCACAACAGCCTGAAACTGCTCCGAATCCTCAGCCCACACAGTTCAGCATTTTACACACTACGATTCAACTGCATTACATCAAAACCTGTGACAGGTGGCCACACTCTAACGGAAGGAGACAATTTCTGCTGTTACACAACTGCTCGGTTCTGGCCGCAGTTTCACACGCAGTACTGCAGCAGTCTGCAACACCTCACTACTGCTGGCGACACAAACAGTTGTATACTTTTGCGTCACACTACACAGGGGTCGGAGAGCACGTGCAGTAGCAGAACTACGTATTGTCCACTGAATCTACATCCTTAGTCCACAAGTATGGACAAGAAATTTGGAATATCCTGGTGGAAATGATCCCATAATTTACTTCAAGAACGTATGCATTGACAGCGGTACGTACTGCTCTGTCTATCTGTGTTTACAGCATGTGAATTGCGCACTTGCGCAAGTTCAAGTGCAATTTTCACGGGTTTCAGTGTTCTCCGTAAGTTTGCCACCACTATAAGTTTAGTGCAACCGCATAACACCAAACGTGACCTTTATAGGAAAAAAGTGAAAGTATTTTCCATCCCATACTCACCGATGAACAAAAGCGCATTTCTTAGAGGGCTGTCAGGCTTCGCCCGTTCGTCCTTCTGGTAAGAGCAGCATGTAGGTAAAGATGAGTGAGGAGCAGTGTTGGAACAATAGTGAAAGGGGGAACAGAAGCCTAGTGTCATTTTGTCCACGATTAGTCTAACATGGACTGGCGTAAGGCTGAACCCGGTCCTCAGCGTGGAGAGAGAGGCGACATAAGTTTCACAATTTATATATAAGACTCAGGCCGTACCGCGCAGTAAACAAACCAAGTCTCAGTTATACAAAAACAATCAGTTAAAGCTGAATAGGGAAATAATCGCCGTTTCTTCTCAGATCCACACAAAACAAATAACTACATTATTTGGGCAGAACGCAGAATTGCTGAATGTTAAACTGGCGGCATATAAAGATCCAGTCCGCAGTGAACACACTCCGTCTCGGTTATAAAAACCAGTCAGTTAATGCTGTATAGGGAAATAATCGCTGTTTGTTCTCAGATCCACACAAAACACACAAATACACTGTGTGGGCAGAACGTAGAATTGCTGAATGTTAAACTGGCGGTATATAAAGATCCAGTCAGTACCGCGCAGTAAACACATCCCGTCTCGGTTATAAAAACCAGTCAGTTAATGCTGTATAGGGAAATAATTGCTGTTTGTTCTGAGATCCACACAAAACACATAAATACACTGAGTGGGCAGAACGTAGAATTGCTGAATGATAAACTGGCGGTATATAAAGATCCAGTCCGTACCGCGCAGTAAACACACCCCGTCTCGGTTATAGAAACCAGTCAGTTAATGCTGTATAGGGAAATAATTGCTGTTTGTTCTGAGATCCACACAAAACACATAAATACACTGAGTGGGCAGAACGTAGAATAGATGAATGTTAAACTGGCGGTATATAAAGATCCAGTCCGTACCACGCAGTAAACATAATCCGTCTCGGTTATAAAAACCAGTCAGTTAATGCTTAATAGGGAAATATCCGCTGTTTGTTCTCAGATCCCCACAAAACACATAAATACACTGAGTGGGCAGAACGTATAATTGCTGAATGTTAAACTGGCGGTATATAAAGATCCAGTCCGTACCGCGCAGTAAACACACTCCGTCTCGGTTATAAAAACCAGTCAGTTAATGCTGTATAGGGAAATAATCGCTGTTTGTT